>Ga0115000_10001694_pt1 | contig 19269 bp, 5 predicted proteins | sample ArcticOcean_MG_C_6_FD_89690 | JGI IMG/M metagenome (GOLD analysis project Ga0115000, IMG submission 89690) | Marine microbial communities from western Arctic Ocean - ArcticOcean_MG_CB8_128 | ecosystem: Environmental > Aquatic > Marine > Oceanic | place: Arctic Ocean: Canada Basin | collected... | reverse complement strand
TTATTGGATTTTCATCTATAGCATCACTTGTTGGATCAGCAGGACAGAGCAATTACGCTGCTGCAAATGCAAGTATTGATGCATTTTCTGCGCAAGAATGCCATATTGGCCGAGTCTTCACTTCAATTCAGTGGGGTCCTTGGATTGGTTTGGGAGGAATGGTATCTCAGAACATAAAAACAATGCAAAGAATGGAAGCGCTTGGACTGGATGGAATCAAGCCCTTACCAGGTATTCGCGCATTCGAAATATGTATGAAAAGCATATTATTTTATTCTGTTGAAACCATTTGTGGCTTTAAATGGGAAGCATTTCTATCACAATTTAATTTAAGTGACGAAGATAGAGAAACTTACATATTATTCAAAATTTCTGTAAAGCCTGAAAGTATTGATAGAAAAGATCATGCCACGGTATCCAAGCATGATATAAAATTAAATACCAAGGAAAGAGCTCAGTACGTAATCAAGAGGGCCGTGAAGGACGCTCTTGGCTTCAAAGTGCATGAAAATGAACCATTAATTAATTCAGGGCTTGATTCTCTGTCTTCACAAGAACTGATCGCACGCATTTCAGAAGAATTAGGAATTAATCTTCCTGTTACGGTTATCTATGACCACCCATCTGTGAATGCTTTAGTAACTAGGTGTTCTGACGTAAAGAAAATAGATTATTTGCAACCTGTGCAAAAAAGAACGGATGAATGTCAAATTCCACACTCATCTTCTTCGTTCATAATTGGTCATTCGGGTGTATTCTGTGGAGGGAACTGTGACGAACATCTTTTATATTCATCAGGTTGCTCAACAAACGTTATTCCGCTAACTCGCTGGGATACATTCAGCGTTTCAGAGCAATTGATTTCCTCCAAATCCATGGACACTGTCCCACTGCACTTTTGTGCGACTATCTCTTCATCTCTTCTGACAACTTTTGACCATCGTATTTTTGGAATTTCTCAAGCTGAAAGTATGTGCATAGATCCTCAGCAGCGACTAATTGTAGAATCAACCCTGCAAACGCTTCAGATTACTTGCAGTCATGATTCATCGAATATGGATGTAGCAACCTTTGTGGGCACACAACACATGGAATACAATTTATTAAATCAAGGGATAAATTGTATCGGAGAGCCTTATATTGCAACAGGGAGTGCACTTTCGGTAGCTGCTGGGAGGATATCTTTCATATTTGATTTCAATGGACCAGCGGTTTCAATTGATACGGCATGCTCAGCATCACTGGCCACTGTGCATTTTGCATATAACTCATCGAATTTGGAGATCTTTTGTTGCGGTGTCAATCTCACTTTAACACGGGAAAATTTTGCGTCAATCCAGCGGGCAGGGATGCTTACACAAGATGGACGATGCAAGACACTAGATGCAAGAGCTGATGGATATGGAAGAGGAGAGAGTTCAATTGTCGCTCGTGTAGCTAAATTTGATTCTGAATCCATAAAGAGTACAAAATATACGAGAAATGCATGGAAATGTGATATTCTTGCTTCTGCTATGAATCAAGATGGTAGAAGTAGTTCATTAACAGCACCAAGCGGAATTGCACAACAGAGGGTTTTGAATAGCGCTGCGAAAGATTTGAATCAAAAGCAACTTGGATCAGTCGGTCTTCATGGGACAGGCACGTCCTTGGGTGATCCTATTGAATTAGGAGCATTATCACAGACTTTGGAGTTCCTTTGCCTAACGCACATGTCTATCATGGCTTCCAAAATACAAGCTTCTCACACAGAGACTGCAGCTGGATTGGTATCACTTGTACAAATCGTATCTAGTTTGGACTTTGAGCTTAGAGCACCCTTTGATCATATTATATACGTGAATCCGTATGTTGTTACTTCATTCTCAGGCAAGTGTTCTACTTTTCTTTTTGAGCGCATGTCAATGCCTACAACACAAGCAGCCCCTGCAGGTGTAAGCGCATTTGCCTTCATGGGTACAAACGTACATGTTATTATTGAGTACAGAAATATCAATTTATATTCAAAACTCAGAATTCAATCTTGCAATCGGATCATGTTGTTCAACAGAAAATACTCATGGAATGAAACTGAGATAGGGAAGATTCTCTTATGTTGTGCATTTTTTACGCATGCACGTAACGACAATGTGAACCTACTTTTTTATCCTACGAGAGAGAGAAATTTCAACAATATTGTATTGGCAGAAGTAATGATAACTTGTGCGTTTACTCTAAAGGGGCAGGCAGCATTTTTAACTCATGCATCCTTTTGTATCCCGAAGGGTATCACCAGAGCTATGCAATCTAATGAAGTAGAAATTTCCATGCATCCCAAAAGTGGCCAGATTCATTGTAAAAACACAGATGTGAAGCTTGCTGTTTGTACAATACATGCCATGTACATTTATTCAGAGTTGCAAAATCGGCTTCATCACTTGGAATTAGATGGGAACATGAACACGAATATGAACGCACTAAAGTGCATAGTACATGTCCAATCTGCCAAAAATACTCATGTATCAAGTGCAATTGAAGTTTTTTTGCTCAACACTTGTTTAAAATCCATCGGCTTTTTTGTCAGCATTCAGTCAACAAATAAATTCTTGATAGCAAGAGAAATTCTTGTAGGTTTTAGCATTTATTGTAGAGATATCATATTCTCTAGTATAACTGATCATGGTGCTGAAAATGCGTATTTTGAACATCAAACTGAAAATATAGAGAAATCTGAGAACACGTACTTAATTGCATCAATAATGGAAAAGTACTGGGAAGAATAGTTTCTCAGAGTCTCGAGCTCATTTTGGGCAGAAACATAGGAGAATGCGAATTATTCCAAGATTTAGGTCTTGATAGTATCGGATGTGTTGAAGTTGCAAACCACATAAGAAGGAATCTCGAACTAGAATTTGATATTTCCGAAGTTGCAGCATTACCTACAAAAAGAGCAATTATCGAGCACCTTGGTCATTTACAAATAGAAAATGAAAAAACTGAACCACGTAATACTACGATATTGACGACACAAAATATACAAAGCATAAATGATGACAATGGTATGCAATCAACCATGACAAAAGTGCTTCGACCTACTTTTGAGGCATTGCCGTTATTTTTAGGTGCACCAGCATTTGGGGATGGTCCTCTTGCATATATGCGTTTGATAAACACGTTAAATTTGGGACACCATCCAGTGATTACTCTCGAACGAGATACGACTAAGCAAGCCTGGCCAAATGCATTGAAGTCCACGCCCAAACCATCATGAAACAGCAAAGTCGCGGTATAATAACTCTCGGTGGTCATTCACTTGGTGGTGTTCTCGCTATCGAGACAGCAGTTAGTCTTGAACTTTGTGGGAGAGAAGTAGGTGTGGTTTTACTTTTTGATGCTCCGCACCCTGTGCAGTTTAAGTCAGAATGGGGAATAGAATCCTCCAGTAACCTTGATTGCTCAAATACTTCGACGGGACTCGAGTATATGGAAATTGCTTTGACCTCTTTCCATTTTGATACCACAGCGGCTGGATGGCGCAATCTTGATAAAATTTAAAAATATTCAATTTTTGAGGATGTCATGTTTCAAGCTCTTGGGCGTGAAATTGATGCCAGAGATTTGGATGAGCAAATATCAGGCGGACCTTACGCAGATCAATGGAACAGTGGAATTACACGAAATCCACATAATAGAACGTGTGATGTTAGTAATTGGAAATTACTTCGAGGTTCTGATGAAAATCAAGTGAAGTTCACAGCACGAGAAGCTAATGAAGAAATTTCCAAACAGTGCAAAAAATTTCATCGTGTTGAGGCAAAAGTCGTTCAGTTCAAGGCATGTAATGAGAGTGCAGCATTGTTTGAAATAGATTTGTTCATGGATAAAAGTCAAAGTGAAATTCTTCGCTCTGTTAGCGGATATGTTTGGCCTCTTGCATGTAATAACGTGGAAATAGTAAGATGTCGCGGTTCACACATGAATTTGATGACACCTGATATTGACGGTGGAGATTTATCACATACGATAGGACCACTAATGAATTGTACCTTAAATGAACTATGGGGTGATATTCCAAGGTCTTCTACTTGTGGAAGGAAAGCTGACCTCAATTGGTCGACATTAATATGGAATGAAAATTTCCACTTACCTTTGTGGGTGAAGCCAAGTACACAAATAGAGGAAGTCCTGTCTACATCTTCCAATACATGCGCATCTTTGATGAAAGTACTCTTACCACTCTTACCATTAGATTATGATTGCGATTCTCGTATGCAATCTGTTTTTGGTTTGAATGAGTTTTCTTGGGATGCCAGTGGCTGTTCAAATAAATTTTCTATTTTCTTACTGCTTGATATGCTCATGGAAGTTGACCAATGGTCAAAATTATCTCTTTTCACGAATATCCCAGTATTCGGAATACACATTACATCGAAAGTTTACCACTTTTCTCCTCAGAAAGCAGCCACAGAGGTTCTCGCTCTCATGTATGACGCATTTCCGCAAAAGTTTGATAAAGTCAACGAAAATCAACTATTGCTAGGGTCTCCAACGATCGGATTCCGAGCAGAAATGGCATTCCATCTTGCTCTACATCTTCAAGCTATTGGGATTAGAGAATCAACTAGTTTCATTTTTGTGAACGCAGAAAATAGAATGAATGGGCTAGGAATGCATCAATTCTTTAAGAGAAAAATGAGAAAAACAAAGAATACATTTTTGAAAAGTTTAGAATTGCAAGCCTTTCTCTTCAAAATCCGCGAGACCGAAGTAAATAATATACGTGACAATCTGGAAAGATGTGTTAAGCATACCAGTGATAAAAAAAAAACAAAAAAAAAATATGGAAAGAAACTAAGAAGGTACAGCGCTGATGCTATATATAATTTTACTCGTATGAATAGACCAAAGCGAGTAAGATGTCTCGATTGGAACGTGCAATTGAGTCATAAGCTCATTTCGACAAGAAATCTTTCTAGAATGACGAAAAGTTTTTCCAATCAGCTCAAGTAATAAACTCCGATAAAGATGTCGCTTTGACCAATAAATTTATACACGTTTGACTAAAAATATATTTCAATTATTCAACGTACATACGTAGTACGTACGTGTGCGTACTACTGGAATGCTCTTCTCAACAGCTGCTCATTCAGTGTTTCAATATAACAACAGAAAAAAAACGTATTCACAATAAAATAACTAAGCAACAAGGTGTAAAAATATGGCTTTCCAGATAACTGTCGTGAAATACCTTCCACATGAACATATAAAAATTATGCAAGGATGATGAAGATTTGAAGTTCACATCACCACTTTTTCGCCATATCAATATTGCAGAAAGAGTATGTAAAGAGAACTACATTAATCGAAAGTCATAAAAAGAACCTAACTGCTGCGCAAAATAAATACCACAAGAATACCACGCATTAAATTGCTGCAAAACATACAGGATAGGGTACCACTGCGATTTAATAATTTCGTTTAATATAAGAATTTACTGCTTAAGACAAAAGGAATATGAAATTTACCTTAAATACAGAGTTATCAAGAAGCAAGTGCAAAGTTCGAAGGCCTTTGATGGCTATGTAAGAACAAGATAAATATATCCCAAATGTAAAAAATATATATTTGTATACCCCAATGAGAACAGTCAAAGTTTTTATTTCTTGGTCTTTATCTCCCACAAAATCCGGAATATCCTATAGAGAAAAATTGATGTGGAGAATTTTATTGTTTCCTCGAGCATATTTTACATGCAGAACATACTTTCAGAATGGAAATGATTATAGAATAAAACATCATATATATAGTCGCAAAGACAATTTTCAGTGGGATATCTACCGGAAAGTTGTCCCTATCAAATGTCAACATCAATTTTAGACGAGCAAGATGAATGCAAACTACATACACCGCATAAAAGAAAAATCCTAGTTGTACCATTATGGAACGGACGCCTACAATGCAAGCAGCGGCGAGAATAGGAAATCGCTTTTATATTTTAGTTTCGCAATTTCAAAGTGAATACTGTTTTACCTTCCATCGAAGTCCATTAATATCCACAGAATAGAATACTCCCAGTAAGCAACTTTAAAATGTCAGACCATTTGGTTCATAACTTATATGAAATACCTTCCAACCAATGTAAACATTATAGAAGCAGAGTTTGTCGTTACACCTTAACGATAAATATTATGTGCACTTCAGGAATAAGTATAGCATTACCGTAGTATAATCCAACGCTCAAACATAGAGAAATGAATGAAAGCGCAAAATCTGTTGAAATCTCCCCTGTAACTAAAGGAAGATATGGTTTGTTTATCTAAAAAAAAATCATGAGAGTTCGCTCGCCAAAAGATGCATTAAAAGTACTTTATCTATGCGCTTATCATATAGCTGGTTGAGGCCAACTATTGAGATATTGAGTAAAAGTGCTGGAACCAAGGCCTAATAGTAAACATAAGACTTAACTATGAATCCGTAACAGCAAAATTTTACATGAAAAAATTTCATTATGAATAAGGGAGCAAGTTTAGGACCATCCATGGCCATCCAGGTCACAGAAAACACACTAACCTACAAATTGTCAGCCAGCTCTCTTTATTTCAATTTATTATCTTCACCATTGTTCCTATCATCGTGTGAGGACGAGAGAAGCGAATCAAAGGGGAAGAGGATGGTATCTCATTGGAAAGATAGGATTCCTCGTACTTTATGCTGCGACTGAAAGAAATAATGCCAATAATGTCACATGAAGATCTTATATGATGAAGATGAAGATGCATTTCTCACCTCTCTGTGCGTGTATTCGCATACACACATTGTTTTTTCTGGTGTAAACTCAAACCCACCGAAATTGAACCTTTCAGCAAAAATTGAGCATGATTTTTGCCTTGTTTCTGTGCACCACCTCTCCCAGTCTCTTTGCAACGTCCGAAACACTGAATTGAAAAAAAAACAGATCTAATAACCATGCCGCTGAATTCAAATTCTATTTTCTTGACATTCGCGAGAAAACGAACAGATTGCAGATCTTTTCCAGAAAAAAATCTAAATCTTCTTAATTTTTGTGAAAACTTATAAAAATATACGATCGACGATATGATTATGGAAAAAAGAATTCTGCTTTATTATGAAATATAGGAACGCAAAAAAAATTTACCTGGGTTTCATTTTTTTTTTCATTCTAAACAAAACGAACGATTACGATCGAAGAAACAAAGTATCAAAGTATCAAAGTTGGGAATCCGGGTAAATTAATCCGGGTAAACTAAAATCGTCAAGGGTTATAAGTCCAGTCAATACGCACTGCTATGCCAAGTGAATCATATAAATTCCAGTTTGAATTGAAACTGAATTTATCCAAGCTCCGCTGCTTCGGATTTTTGAAGTAGAGCCAAAATTTGCAGGTGTAACGTTCCAAAAGTTCCTTCTAAAGTTTCTTACTTGACCTTCAAGAGAAAAGGATGGAGATAGCATCTTTATATCACAACGTAATTAAGGACGTTATATTGGGTGTGAAGGTATCGGAACTTTAATTCTGAATTGTAGAAGCTAAATTTCTGTTATGAAGGACGATTTTGTCGCAGAACAGCTGGATGATAGTATATTGCGAGAAGTGGCTTTGGTACATAACATTTTTTCTATTCCCTGAATTCTAATAAATTTTTGCATTTCAACTTGATTTAAAGTTATGGGAAAAGAAAGTTTTCGAGAGCGACGCATTCAAATTAAGTATTGGTGAGAAAGAATGTTTGAAGGTACGTGACGCTCTCAATTTTTATTTGAGAACTGACTTGAGTTTTGCATAGACTATTCAAGATTCAGTCTGGTAAGACCACATATGAAAAAGTAGTATTTCCTAAATCTTTTCCCTTGAAGCGCAAGCGAGAAAGATGCAGTAATAGAATGTACAAAGGTATGAATTTCGTACATCTGATCCCATATACTCCATAAACTAAGTATGGTCATGCAGAGGAACAAAGAGGGAGAAGAAAAAGAAAAAAAAGGGGACGAAGGTGATGAAGAAGATGAAGATGATGAAAGGAGAAAGGGAGAAATAGGTAACCTCCACCAACTTGTTATAACATCAAATGAACTTCACATAATTTCAGAAGAATGCGAACCTCGGACGGCAAATATTGTTCTATCTCAGTTTGAGAAGGTGTCCCGTTCGAAAAGTAAATGGAAATGCGCACTAAAGGAGGGTATCATGTATCTGAATGGTAAAGAATATTTTTTTGGAAAAGGAATTGGGGAATTTCAGTGGTAACCACATTCCGACATTCCTTTTCCTATTAGTGTTAAGGAGAAGAGCATACGCATTTCTACGAATTGAAGTTGAGGTTATTTTCAATGCCAAAAAGCGTTTAGCTCTTAATATTTGTAGTTTTTTAACAACCTGGTGATGTACTATGACTATCATTTGCATTTGCCTATCGAACTATTTTGCGACCTTGATATAATATTTCTGTCGGGTAACTGACTTTGAATGTAAAACACACATTGAATATTCTATTCTGAGAGTCCGTGGCAGAATCTAGCCAATCTGTTTAGATTTATTTCAGACTCGTTCTGAGAAATGTAAAGTGCCAAAATTCGCAGGATTGTTTCTCCTCTAGTGCGCTTAAATTTCGTGGAATCTAAAGAACATTTGTCTTTATTTACAGCAGGTGTAGAATATTTTCTCATAAAGTTGACTTTATGAACCTGAAGGACATCCAAGTTATTCTCTGAATCATACACTCTTTCGGACTTATCAAGTTCATTTCTAAAGTATTTTCACGATCTATTGCGAGGCGCAGAGAAGAAATTTCGTTTGAATTCATTTTTATCTGTCTTGGTGCATTAACAATATCACCATCAGAACTTCGGAAAGAAAGTTTTGCATCTTTTATTTTGCTATCGATCACATGTACTGATTTTGAACTCTTGTCAACCTGACTTTGTAAACGAGCAACTTCTTGAGAGGTCCATAACTTCCGAGCTGATGGATTTCTGAGTGAAGTAATTGAAAAATGAAAAATAGGGAAGTACCGTTTAAAATAGCTATTCGATTTTCACATTCACCTACTTCAGACTGAAATCGATTCAGGATTGAACAATATAAACAGCACGGTTTTAGAACTTACCCTGATATTCTGTAACTCTCGATAAAATGCAGCTTCTGACTCTAAGTGCTCACGGTCAACCATATTTTTACTCGTAAACAAATTTTTATCACGGGTTTGGTTCCTGTGGGTTTATTCCTTTTCTGTGTTTCTGTGTACTTGCTTAAGCTCTCGGTATTCTTAGAGCCGAGAAAACTTCAAGGTTCAACTTATACACGTTATAGTATCTATAGATAGAAAAATCTTATTATAGTCATGTACTCTCTCCTCTCGACGAGAATATCAAAATCCGAACGAGCTCTCTCGTTTTTACTCGTTTTTTTTTGTTATTGTGTGTTTGTTTTAAAATTTTAAAATTTTGATTCGATTTTATCCCGGCCCCAAAACTCCTATTTTCTTCCTCTCTCGCGTTTCACTTTCTTGCTGTTATTATCAGTATTCAAACGTTGCTTGTCAGTGGATCTGTTGGGAGAGTGAGGCACATCGACAACAGAGGTCTTTGGCGTGTCCGTGTCCGTTGTCGGGAACAAAACCTCGTCGTCGTCGTTGAAAGAAGAGAAAGGGAAAGATTCGAGTAAGGAGAAGAGTTTTTCTTTTGCACTTTGAGGCTCTTTGAGCCAAGAAGCACTCTTTCTATACCCTACCGTACTTTTAACCTCACGAAAGTGTTTGTACACTAATCGGAACTTTGAGGAGTTGATACCATATTAGAACGTACTTTGAGTAATTTATCATAGATAAGGACCGACTGCATCCATTATTCTTGTTCAATTCTAAACAGATATGAATTATTCACAAACTTGGAATGAGAAATATCGACCTCAGAAACTTGACGACATCTCGGCACACAGAGACATAATTGATACAATTCGGCGTCTAACGAACGAAAAGAGGCTTCCTCATCTACTTTTATGCGGCCCACCCGGAACTGGGAAAACCACTACAATCTTGGCCATCGCAAGACAACTATATGGTCAGTTTTTTACGCAAATGACACTTGAGTTAAACGCTTCTGACGATCGTGGCATTGCAGTTGTGAGGAATGAAATACAAGACTTTGCAAGTACAAAAAGAAGTTTTGAAGGATTTAAGCTGGTTATTCTTGACGAGTGTGATTCTATGACCAAAGATGCGCAGTTTGCGTTGAGACGCATAATTGAGAAGTATTCAAAACATACACGATTTTGTCTCATATGTAACTATGCACATAAAATTATTCCTGCTTTGCAGTCGCGTAGCACGAAATTCCGTTTTACTCCTCTTCCAGCAGATCAAGTTCGCGATAGAATCAAAGTAATCTGTGACAGGGAGAATGTTTCCATAACTGATCGGGCTGTAGTTGCAATACAGGAACTAGGACAAGGTGATATGAGAAGAACAATAAATTTGTTACAGAGTACACAATTAGCAACAAAAAATAAATTGGAAGAGAGCACAGTGTACTCTGTCTCCGGACAGCCACATCCAATTGAAATAGAAAATGTTCTCAATTGTCTACTGAATAAAGGATTTTCCGCTTCCTTGCATGAAGTTTCAGCATTAAAGTATGAGAAGGGATTCGCAGTTATAGACATTGTTCGTTCTGTTGTGTCTCACGTTTTCAAAATGCATCTTAGTACTGTGTTAAGGATGAAATTGCTTCAAATATTGGCAGAAACAGAGTTTTGCTTAGAGCACATTTCTAGCGAGCGTTTGCAGATTCTTGCTTTGGTCGGTGCATTCGATCAGATACGTGGATTGTCAAGCACGCAAGCTGAGTAAATATTTGTTTGTATTTGGATGAAAAAAGTAACTTTAATAAATTCATAAAAGAGATTTTCCTTTAAAATTGAACAGCTCTGTAATCTTCAACGCTTCCAGTGCTCTCTACTAAGGTTTCGATTTCCGCGATATCTTTCTTCGTGCTCTTTTTTCTTGAACACTTGAACGCACTGTAGTGTATGCAGTATTAAATTGACTCTCTGAAACTAGTGTGCGAGTCAGCTGCAGGACTTCAAGTGCAAGTTCCCTGTGTTGCAGTGATACTCCCTTGATGGTAGGATCAATACATATATAACAAGGAAGTATGATTTCACGAAGAACTTCAGGATAATCTATCAATATTGTATTAGTTACTTCTGCAAGAATACCAGCTATACAGCGAATGCATATTTCACGGAGCGAATTTTTTGAAATGACACAAAATCTACCGATTTTGCGAACAATTCGCAATCCTTCGTGGATCTTCAACTCATGGTCACTTTTTATCTCTAAACAGGAAATGCTATGCCATAGATACTGTGTCACAATTTTAGCTATATTATGTGCAACATCTCTTAATAGATCTACTTTCAACGTCGTTTCACTACGATTATAATTCACTTCATAAATTAAGATAAGTTTTTCAAGTGCCCCTGTGACATTTGCCAGATTACGGAAAACCATGTTATTGTGAACATTGTCAGGGGTGCTCACCGACATTTCATACACTTGACTTCTTAAGAAAATACTCAATATCCGTGCCGCTGATGCTTGAATCCATTGGTGCTCATGACCTAAGTGATTCACGATCAAAGGAATAGTCTTTTCGGATCTTGACACAAAGAAAGATGAATATTCTGGTGTGCACTCACTAACTTTCTCTATCAACAGTAATGTTTTGTATAAAAATGACCAACTTCCAGTGTCAGAATATTTCGATCCCAAAACCATAATCAAATTTGGCCATATATTATCAACTGTGCGAAGTACTTCCTGAGGACAGATTTGTATGGTAATACCAATCACCTGCAGTGACGTCTGTCTCAATAACACATGCTTTTCCTCAATAAACCACTTTTCCATCCAGAGTAAAAATTTGAGTTTTAAATTTGGATCAGTGCGTTTGAGGAGCGCTATCAGACTCTCACCTGCATTTACTCGACAAGATATAAATTTGTCAGAACCCAACAGAACTACTAAAGGAAGAAAGATGACCTCTGCAATATCATTCAATATGGACTTGGGAACCTTCAGAATGAGCGCATGTATAGCACCTATTATTGAAACTCTGCCTTCTGAATGTCCACACTTTAGATTTATAAGCAAAATTTCCAAATAGTGTTGAACTTTTCTAGCTCCGAGAGGATAATCTAGTAAAAACTGTAGTAAAACTTGACCACACATTCTCCGCAATTCTTTTGTAGCTCCAATTGCAGTAAGACAGCAAATTTTATCCATTCCATCATATATTTCTGATATCAAAGGGCGTCGTGTAAGAAGTGCACGAAGAGTAGAGCAGCTCAACATAGAACATAAGTTATTTTTTTCGATATTATCGAGGCATCTGGAAATAATAACTCGGAATTGTATATTTGTGGGTAAAAATTCAGTATCAGCCCGCAGAACGTTTGCAATAAGCCTCAGACACTCTTGCTCAAGATGAGATTCTGAGCTATGTGAATTGTTCAAGAAAACAAGTAAACGTCGCATTAGTGCATCTGAAATTCGTCTGTGTGTAATTACTTTCAGTTTCGATGAGCATGCAAGTATCTGTAGACACAGCAAGGGAATCGTTGAACTTTGGAAATCTAGTAAAATAATAATTTCAGGGATAATTTCCTCTACTATCCCATGGCAACAATTTCTGATATCTTCTGATAAACTGTTCCTCAACAACACCTTAAATATACCTTTAACTAGATTTAACGCAAAGATTATGAGTGGTTGATAGTTTTGCAGGTTCCTATTATCATTGATATTTATTATATCTTCCGCCCAATCCCCTTGTGAATGACTCATATATTTTCGAACTGTGGCTTTATCAATGTATGTAGTAGCATGCAATAATAAAGATTGAGCTGATCTCAAAATTTTATCGCTTTGTATTTCCGCTTTACGCAAGATTCCTTTCTGAACCGAGGTTAAGAGTGCTTCAATTTTTCTATTGACTTTAATGTTACTTCCACAATCCATTTGACACATGACAGGTGAGAGCAGTAAAGGTAAAGAATCTGGAAAAGAAGCTCGCATTGCAACAATTGTGAAGGAATCAAAAGATTGTGTTCCTCTGGCCTCAGAATATGCTGTTGCAATAGAGTATACGTCTCGCTCTTGCGCAACTTCCCCAAAGATATCCATTTCTAATATTGGAACAATTTCAGGTAGAAGTTCATCTATTTCATGACTGCAAATTATTGGAGCCATTACATGTAAAATATCATGTATAACTACACCAAGAACATGAACTTGAAATCCTTGTGTAAGCCGAGCACGTAAAGCCTGAAGAGTTACTTTAAGAGAAGATATACCAAGGATGTTCACAGCACTTGCAATCGCTTTTCGTGCATCGTCTCTGATACCTTGTGAACGGCTGACTAGTCTATCAATAATCAGTTTCAATACTCTATTTAGCTGAACTTTACGTGCATGCTCTGGAAGATGCTTTATGAAGTATGTAAAAGCAATTACTGATGCCGGAGAAATCATAGCTTCCCGTCCTTCATCTTCACTTGAGAAAGGAAGAAGTTCTTCCATTTTGGGGAGAAGGTTTTTCAGTAATAGTTGAAATTCAGTTTCTTCTACTCGCTCATGATGTGCCTCCAGATTCTCGAGTACTGAAGCAATCGAGCGAATACACGATTTGTTCTTTAAGTTTTGCCTGTGAACTCGATATATTAATTTACGTAAAAGGTTCTTATAATTTTCCCAAGGTAGTTTTGCTGAAATTGCCTGGATGACTGATATTGTGGAAGACACAACATTCTGGGCAGTGTCCTTCAAGTTCATGAGCAGTAATGTCATGAAATATTCCTCTATGCAAGCTATATCACAATCATTTGTTTTTACTGTTGCTTCTAGCAGATTGATGGCGTTGCTTCTTCTGTGGGATTGCAGATGTATAATATTTGTGAAAAAACTTTTTTCTGGATCATCCCTATGGAGTGCTGCTATTTGAGGTATCAAATTTGGAGTTTTGCTCGCAGCAAATCCAAGGAGTGCAACTGCAACATCTCGTGTGCTTTGCTGGGGATTGCTAAACAAAGCTTTTATCCCCGGGAGTAGTAACGTTCTCAAAATTTCGTTGTCTTTTTTCCTGTATTCTTTATTAAGTAAAATAAATTCTTCAATGGCAGTGGATGCAGAATTTCGTATTGAGAAGTCGGAATTACGTAAGTCAAATAAGGACTGAAACAATATTGCTCTGATATTATGATGTGAAGTTTGCTTGTACCAATTCTGTTCAATTTTTTCGTATGCTTTCAAGCAAGTATCGTAATCAATATCATGCAAACTACCACCTGATTTCGAATGAATATCATTCAAAATACGTACCGATGCATTAAGTGATTCTTTTTTAGTCCCAAGAGTATGGCATGCTGCTAAGAGTTTAGATCTTACGCTGCTCGTTTGAATTCTACCAAATAATGGAATAATTGTGAGCCAATATTCATCTATTTCCGACATTGCCTGTGAAGCCGAAATTTTCGCAACATTTTCTGAAAAAGCCGAAAGCAAACTGGAAATTACTGACTCATTCAGCCGCGAGGCATTCATGACACTGATCAAGGATGACTTTAAAGCATTGATTGAATTATCATCGTATAGTAGCATACTCAAGCGAGTTACTATAGCTATTTTATCCGTTGCAGTTGGTTCTGAAATAGTTGTTTTCGATAAATTACGCTGTTTTCTTGAAGCTGGATCTTCGTGAATGCTAACTTGCTCGAGAGACTCAAATAGTTCAGAAGAATGCTCTTTCAACAAAGATTTAGCAACATTAACCCGTTCCTCTCTTTGCAGTTCGGCTGAAGAAAGAAGATCAATTATGATTTCAAAGCATAGTGAGCGACATTCTTTCGAAACAACGTTGGTTTGTAAGACTTTCCAGACAAATTTCAAGATTGACATTGATTTGTCGATCTTTCCGAGAAGAACCATTAGACTATCATGTGAAGCTAATGATTTAACTATTTGAAGAGCTGGTGGAGGTTTTGGAACATTGCACTCATTTGGTAGCCGCAAAGCAACCGGGTTTAAGATATTGATCAATTCTGTGCAATAGCATTTAAAATCAGAATTGGGATATCGCCTAAATATGATAGATAATGTACGCAGCCCATGTGTACGAACTTCTTTAACTCCCTTCATTTCTTTATGATCGTGATGAAGAGATTCGCGAGAGATCTCAGAGTACTGATTCATATTTCTATCTTTCAAATATGAGCAATCCCTTCGCTGATCTAAATTTTGCATCTTCGCATCACCTTCACACAATACTGAGGCCTTCGCAACTATTGCGAGGGACGAAGAAATGAAAGCATGCAAATAGGCAAAAACATGACTTCCTATTGCATTTATCATATCCTCGATCCTTCTGAAAAAATTCAGAGATGATTTTACTTTCAACTCACCATGATAAAGTTTGCATAACCGTGACCAGTCTTCCGGACTTCTTTGTTCTAACAATGTTTCATATAAAGCATTTTGTAGTTCTGAAGATCTCAAAGAAAATAACGGTGCTAAAATGTCAGACATAAATGGCAGAATTTCAAGAGAACTCAATTCTGATAGCCAAGTATATGCTGATTGAGATAAGGAAGAATTTTTAGCTGAATAGTGATGTAGATATGGTAGCAAAATCTGAACGACTAGAGGCACGATCTTTGGCCTAATTTCCTTGCTTATAACTAGAACATTTGAACTTCCAAAAGATGAATTGTCATCAAAACATAAATTTCTCAACGCATCTTTCAATTGTGTTGGTGTAGCTATCATCTGTAAATGCAAGACAAAATCGTGCCCAAGATAGGGAAGACTCCATTCACCTAAGCATTTAATTGCTAAACATGCGGTCTCTGGGTCCGGTACCCTTATCATTCTTATCAAGAAAGCAAAAATATCTGAAGACTCTTTCATGCCGAGGAGAGAGTAACCACCACAAAATGAAGATAACAGAACTCGAAGCCATTCGCGGCGCAACTCTTTCCATTCCGAGGACAAATTTATGTCTTCGACATTCATGTGCAATAAAAACAGAGAAGCTATTGATTTCTTGAATTCTATCTCATATTCGTAAGAACTTTTGGCAAGAATTTTCATCAGTGAACAGAGACGAAGCCAACAAGTAGTTCCCAACTCTGTTGGGTTCACTCTTGAGACCAATAAAGTGTGTATTTTGCTTTCTTCTGCATCCTTTTCATTCATAATTTTGCTGACATGATAATTGTTCATTTGTGTGAGGCATTCTAGATGAGTATCTTGAAGACATGAAAGAAATACTTCCCGAGCATAAGAAAATTTATTCAAAAGAATACCCAAAGTGGATGTCATGGCTTCCCAAACTGGAGATAGCCTCAAATGCAAAGTACCAAGACATGCATTTGTTAGCAGCTTAATAGATTTGTTAGGAATACGCTCTGAGAAAATTTTCCTAGAAATTGAATGAGATGCAACCTCATATCGCTTCAAGTTGGACAGAACTCCTGAACTATTTTCTAACTCGTATGAATTCAGATCACAAAGTTTGCACAGAATATCATTTACAACTGTCCATGATTCTTCGCCACCATTTAGCCGTAAAGCACAAAGATACTTTAAAATCGCAAATCTCAAGTGTCTATTCGGTGAGTTTAATCCATTAATATTCACGTTATCGATATTTTCAACCGAATCTGAATTGGGTTCAGCTTGATGTACTTCGATAAGATTTGCAGCATACATAATGGGCCCCGCAAAATGCAGTGACACATTAGCTACACGTACTGCCATCATGATGATTTTTTGACGAGATATATTCTGTGCCGTATATACTTTCTCCAATAGCATAAGTGATTCCAAACCAGCCTGTATTCTACAAAAATTGAGAATATCAGTATAATTCTGACCCTGAATACTCTGCATCCCACTTTCACATTTATTCAAAGAATTGAGTATTATGCCCTCGATGATCTTTGAGCATTTACCGTGATCTAAACAAAATGGAGCGATTCGTATTAGCCCCCATTGAAGTAATGGATCAAGGCAATTAAATTCTTGACATTCAAGCCTTTGTAATATGATCTCACCAAGTACCCGTTCCTGAGACAAAAAATCTGCTTTTACATACAAACTTTTAAATAAAATAAAACATGAATCGGAAAGAGCAGCTAGACCAAAGTTAAAACCTTCCAATGCAGCCCTCTCACAACAATCTGGAATTAAAACTTTGAGGAGGCATAATGCAGCTGGCTGACTCTCTTCAGCTCTCTGATTGAGACGCTCAAATAATTTTGTGATATTGTTACTAGAAAAATATTTGAAAGCATCTTTCCACTTACTCACCCTATGCGCCAAATTCTCTGGTCCAGCACTAGCACCAGCATTCAAATTATGAGAATCACATAAACCTAAAGTAATTTCGAGAAAAATTTCTTGGAATTGCAGCCAGTCTTCCATTTGACCTGTTTTGGAAGGAAGAAATTGAACACAGCGCTCCAAGATTTCAAAGATTGGGATATAGTTTTCAACAAGGGAACCTCCATGAAAGCATATTAAACGTAACATTATCTTTAAATGAAACAAAAGAAGATACATATTTTTGCCCAAATGTTCGGAATCAAGATTCTTCCAGATAACCATAAATAATGTATCCCATAAGGATCCAAGTCGCCCCCTCTGCCCATAGCTACAAATTTGTGTGAACATTACTTCAGAGAGTTTGAATAAATTTTCGGACTGAACTAACTCGGAATTTGGATCTAAGAGCAAATTAAGCATATCATTTGCACGTGAATTAAGTCCATGTGCTGGCCCACGAACGGATTCGGCAAGAAGAGTGCCACCACTTTCATATCTGACATCTTGCTCACTTCCTGTTACTAGATTTGTTTCTGCAATCTTATCAAGACCTTCGTGTTCTGAGTTGCAACTTACTTCTTGTATAAGAAATTGAATCATCGTAATAAGTTGAGGCAACGTTGCATTCCTGTAAATTATACTCATTGCCTGGACAGTTAGTGAACGCACGTATTTTGACTTATGCAAACGCAAAAATCGCGTAATTTCCATGATACCTGAAGACTCCATCAAAAGTTCTTTACGTATTGACTTGAATATGCGTGCAAGACATGTAAACATAAGATTTAATGACTCTGGATTACGCCCAATTCCTTCATCAATTAGTTGCTGAAAGGTGAGAAGTGTCTCTGGTAGGTAATAGAGGAAATCTGAGGAAATATCACGAACAACTGCATCCAATAGTAAGAAAAGCGGCTCTAAAGAATTTTTCGATTCAATTCTGAGTCGTTTTAAGAGCGATTGGATGATAATCTTACTATGGAGCAAGATTTGTGGCAATGTCTGTGCAACATCTCTTATTTCTGCAATATATTGTAAAAAGCCAGCTCCAAGGTTGAGCTCACAACAATTAGAAATTTCCGCAACAAAAAAAGACTCTACGGCTCGAGCTCGTTTCTCTCTTCGTCGAGATTTATGTAGAGCAACGTTAATTTCTCCAACTTCTTTGGAGAACTTCTGAAAGGATAAAAATATTAGAATCATAGAATGAAGGAGTTTCGGCAGACAGAAGTTGAAAGGTATACCTTGAAGTTCAATCCCCCTTTGGCGCTCATGCTTTATTCTCTATTCAACTATTCTTTCCTTTAAAGTCGTTGGCTAAGTTGAGATAGGTTGAAATAGATAACAGATTTATGATACGCATTCATGCGTAAGTAGTGAAATTATGAAGTACAGGTAGTTTCGTTATAATCGTGGTCGTGGTCTTCTTCACAAAGTTCTCTTTTAGGCAAAGTCGTGACTCACCACCACATGTTCTAGAAATGAAAGAAATGAAGAAAACCTGCAGAAAATTGCCATATGCCATATATGGTGATTACTATTTTTGCTTGTTAAAAATGGAGGAATTGTACCGAATTGAAACAATTGCGGCTAGTTTTGGATTTTTTGTACCCAATCGCGGTTTTGCTCCACACGTTTTTTTGTTTTTTATTAACTAGAAGTTTTTTTGAACTGTTGCTTTTGTGCACGTTCGTTTTGCACGTGTGCGCTTCGTTTTGGAACCCCCACTCTTTTTTGTTTTCTAAAACGCCATCATACATACGACGACGTCAATACGTTCGTTTGTTCATATTCCCTAAACCCTAACCCATCCCATTCCCTCGTACTCTCTTCGCTTCTCGATTGGCAACCCTACCTGCTTTGCGGGTTTCCGGGTTTCCGTGACTCTTCT
>Ga0115000_10001690_pt1 | contig 19291 bp, 17 predicted proteins | sample ArcticOcean_MG_C_6_FD_89690 | JGI IMG/M metagenome (GOLD analysis project Ga0115000, IMG submission 89690) | Marine microbial communities from western Arctic Ocean - ArcticOcean_MG_CB8_128 | ecosystem: Environmental > Aquatic > Marine > Oceanic | place: Arctic Ocean: Canada Basin | collected... | reverse complement strand
GGAACATCAGCGAGTGCGTCACGTGCACCAGCAGAATGAAGCGCGTCATCGGCCATGGTTTCGCGATCTTCGGTTCGTGATTGAACAGTGAGTTCGGCTTCTTGATATTTTCTACGGGCGGTCGTTAGCTCGCGTCCGGTAGATTCCAGATTCGACTGAAGATCAAGCGGAGTTTCGAACTTACCGACTGCGCTCTCTGACCAACCGAGCTCTGCGAGGTCACGATCGAGCTGCGCCTGTTCATTGTCGAGTTCCTGTTCGATTGAGGGTAGATCGGTTACGGCCTTCGTGTAGTAGGCAGTTTCCATTAGCAGCTTGCGTATTTCGTCGCCCTGATCGATGAATGGTTCGACTACGCCGACTGACTCAGATTCAGACTTGCGTTCTTGCTGTCGTAATTCGCCTTCGTCCATCTGTTCCTGAAGGGTTGTCTTCTGCTCGACTAAATTATCGAGTTGCTGAAGTCCGTCTTCTGGAACCGTGTCGATCTCTGGAGCTTCCGAAATCTGTCGTTCGATCTCGGTTTTGCGCTCCCACGGGCTTCTTAACCTAACTAGCGTGTTCTGGCGTTCAATGCCAGATCTCATGTCTTCGAGTTCTGCAGTCTGCGAATCTATATTTTCGAGTAGTTGCTCGAGGGTATTCGAGAGCTGTGCGTATTCGTCGCTGCCTCGTCGCGTCTCTTCGAGCTTAGCCCGTAGATCAGTGAGAGCTTTCATATTCTTCGACATCGTACCGGCTCGACCAGTAACACTTCGGAGTTTGTGCAACTCGGCGTCTAGTTCACCACGAGCATCGGTGAGCGATACGTTTGCTAGTCCGAGACCTACTGAGTAAATTTTGTCTCGAATTTGGTTCGAGTTGAGCGACGACATAGCCTGGAGTTCGCTAAGTGAGATCGAGAATACGTTTGTGTATAGCTCAACATCGATTCCGCCAAGCAACGACTGAAGCATATCGTTGCTGCCTGTCGCATCTCCGGTGATCGATACTTCACCCCGCTGCTTGCCATCTCGTCGGTGAATATTGAAATTAGTATCCGATGATGTGACGAGTGATACTGCTCCAGAACCAGCTTCCGGCCTGAAGTGGTTGTAGAGGAAAAGCTCGCGTATTGGTGCTCGGTCTGATTTCGTTGTGTAGCCAAAAAGCGTTGAGCGCAAGAACGCTCGAATCGCGGATTTACCGGCTTCATTGGGTCCGTGTAGAAGCGTGAGTCGACCTGATACGTCGCTGAACTCGTGATCGGCAAACGGGCCAAAGTTTTCTATATTTATTCCTGTTAGTCGCATGCTATTTGCTCTGCTCCAACAGTTCGGCTAAGTACCAACGAGCTTCTTCAGCCCACGCAGATACTTGTTCGTCACTCGGCTTCTCGAGTCCGTTTCGGCGACCCGTGTAGACGTCCGATACGACTTCAGTAAGTCGATCGATCTCATCTGACTCGATAGACGAAAGTAGGGCACGTTTGAGAGTGGCGCCCAAGAAATCGTCTTGCTTTGCTCGCGATTCGATATCTATAGTCGGGCGAGTCGAGTCGGTAATTCGCTCCACCCAAACCCACGGCGAACCACTGGCGTTCCAAGTGGATCGCACGGAATCGAGTAGATCGTCGACGGCGCCCGTTGCTGTTAATTGTTCGTGGAGTGGACCGCGTCCTACCAGAGTTAGTCGGCAAACAACATCGCGATCTTCAGCTTGAACGCTGATATTATCGGTCGCCTGTCTAATCGCTGAATCGAGATTGTCGATAGTTTCAATATTAGAAATATCTACTTCGGCACGCTCCCATCGAACAACGTCGAGGGCTGCGAACTCACTCCGTGAAGCGCCTGAGTTGTCGACATCTACTACCAACGCGCCTCGGGCGCCGGTCTCGTTCGGGTGTCGACCTTGTGTGTTGCCTGGGTAGGCAATCACCGGCGCAGCTTGCTTGAGTGTTTGGCGAGTATGCACGTGACCTAACGCCCAGTAGTCGATTCCTGATTCTGAAAGGTCTTCAACTGTGCACGGTGCGTAGTTCGGGTGGGCGCTGTTGGCTCCTACGTTAGCGTGAAGGAGTCCGATGGTGAATAGATTGCCAGATTCAGGCGGAGTGAACTGTGTTGAAAGATTGTCGGTGACTTCGCGGGTTGGATAGCTCATGCCCTGAATAGCGGTGACCACTTCGCCGTTCTTCTCGAAATTCTTCCATTCGGGAGTTGCACCGAATATGTGAACGCCTTCTGGCCACGAGATTGACGACTGCCAACCATCGAGTGGGTCGTGATTGCCGTGAACTACAAAAGATTTGATTCCGGCTTCAGAGAGTTTGGAAAGTCCGTCACGGAATCGCAACTGAGCTCGAACTGAGCGGTCGGCGCCATCGTATACGTCACCAGCGATTACGAGGAAGTCGGCTTTTTGTTTAATGCAAAGATCGACCAAGTTCTGAAAGGCTTCAAAAGTTGCCTCTCGTAAACGGGTCGCTACTCGATTATCGGCGTCACCGACCCCCGCAAAGGGTGAATCGATGTGAAGATCTGCTGCATGTACAAAGCGGAAAGAGCCCATATAGTTGCGCTAACTTACTGATAGGCCGGTTTATGTAAATGGGGGGGGGTATTCGGCGGTTTCGAATTTCCGCCGAATGCAAGATCAGCCTGTCACTCTCGTCATTTTAGCTTGTTAGGCGATAAGAATAGGAGAGGGTGTCACGTACAAGTGAGGTTCAGCACGCGAGTACAGAACCGTTCGTAACGTGGTTACGCGTGTTACTAGGCCTTGATATCAATGTAGATCCCTCGACCAGTTAGGCGTTCTTCTCTACTGGCATCTCAGTTTGTGAACTACTCGCGCTAGGTTCTTAATCAACGAGGCTATCCTGCGAAGAAATTATCGTTATGTAACTCGAATTAGACCAGGCTGGCGCTCACGTAGTCCCAGTCGAACTCGAAGCCGAGACCTGGACCTTGCGGGATGCTCACGAAGCCGTTTTCGTCCATCGGATCACACGGTTGTTTGAGGTGCAGTGGAACTATGGAGTCGTAGTCTTCTTCGGGTCGTAGCAAGCCTCTCTCGTAGTATTCACAAGTCTCTTCAGAGGTAGAGCCAAACAACGCCAAATTAGAGAATCCAACGTACTCAAGCTCGCACTGCATACCGATCGATTCGTAGAACCCAAGCGCTTTTCGAACGCCTGTAATACCGCCAAAGCTGGTGTCGATACGCCCCATGTCTGAAGCGTTCTGCATCGCCCATTCGGCGCGGGAGTAGAGGCTGCCGGGCTCTGTTTCAGGCCCGAGAATGGCAATATCGAGCGCCTCTGTCAGCTTCCGATACGGCTCGGTCTTGCGTTCGTCCATCGGGTGCTCGAGCCAGTAGAAGTCGAGCTTTTCCACCTCACGCCCAACGTACAACGACTCCTCAAACGTGTAGATACCGTACGGATCGAGCATCAGCACCATGTCGTTGCCGACAGCATCTCTGACCGCTCGGCATATCTCTATATCGGCTTCCGGGAACGCCGGTTTGGCGGGTGCGGGTTCCTCTTTTTCAGGGTTCCAGTAGATGTTGGCGTGGATCTTGTAGGCGGTGTAGCCGCGTTTCTTCATTTCGACAGCGTGGGCAGCGTAGACCTCGGGGGATCCGAGGTTCGGAGCAGAGCTAGCGTAGGCTTTGACCTTATCTCGATAGCCACCTAAAAGCTGCGCAACCGAAACACCCGCCGACCGACCTGCCAGATCCCACAACGCGCAGTCCACGGCTCCGATCACCGCTTCAGAAATCCCGTGATGAGCCATCATCCACTGTCACAATAGTTCTCGATTCAGTGGGTCTTCGCCGATCAACAACGGCTTCACCAGCTGTTCGATAACTTCCTGCGTGGGTGCCACAAGGTACATATTGTCCCCAGTGAAAAATCCCTCAGCACCTTCGTCGGTTTCGATCTTGAGAATCCGCTGAACCTCGTCGTGCTCCTCGCCCCAAACCCCATAACCCCATTTGGTTGTGCTAAGCCGAGATTTGGCTTTGAACGAAATTATTTTTACATCGGTGATTTTCATATCCTTAGGGTAACAACTGCCGAAGATCTTTCCACTCCGCTTTGCTTCGGTCGAGAAATCGCAAATTCACGCCACAAAAAAGGGTCGCACCTTTCGATGCGACCCTTTTCTAAATTGCTTAGTAAAGCAAAGGCTATTTAGAAGCCCATGTCTCCACCAGGAGCGCCACCACCAGGCATTGCTGGCATTGGCTCGTCCTTCTCGCTGATAAGGGCCTCAGTTGTGAGGATCATTCCAGCTACAGAAACAGCGTTTTCAACTGCTGCACGAGTTACCTTGGCAGGGTCAACGATTCCCATCTTGACCATGTCGCCGTACTCGCCCTTGTGAGCGTCAAAACCGAAGTTCTTGTCAGTGTTCTCAGAAACCTTCGCAAGAATCACAGCGCCTTCGTAGCCAGAGTTGGCTGCGATGACCTTGATTGGAGCAATGAGAGATTTTCGAAGAACATTTATACCGGTCTGCTCGTCAGCGTTGTCTGACTTTATTTTTGCAAGTCCTGCAGCAGCTCGGATGAGAACTGTTCCACCACCGGGAACGATTCCTTCTTCAACAGCAGCACGGGTAGCCGAAAGGGCGTCTTCCATGCGCTGCTTCTTCTCTTTCATCTCAATTTCGGTGGCTGCACCGACCTTGAGAATGGCAACACCACCGGACAGCTTGGCGAGTCGCTCTTGGAGCTTCTCACGGTCGTAGTCAGATGAAGTGTCGGAAATCTGTGCCTCGATCTCGGCCTTGCGACCCTTGAGAGCGTCAGCAGAACCATCACCGTCAACAAATGTGGTCTCGTCCTTGTTGACGACGACCTGCTTGCACTTGCCGAGGTCATCGAGAGTAATCGAGTCGAGCTTTCGACCGATTTCTTCTGAGATAACCGTACCACCGGTGAGGATAGCGATGTCTTCGAGCATTGCCTTACGGCGGTCACCGAAGCCAGGAGCCTTTACGGCTGCGACGTTCAGTGTGCCACGAAGCTTGTTCACAACGAGAGTAGCGAGAGCCTCGCCCTCAACGTCTTCTGCGATAACAAGAATGTTCTTGTTGGTCTGCAGAACCTTCTCAAGAACAGGGAGAAGGTCAGAAATTGCAGAAATCTTCTGCGAAGTGATCAGAATGTAAGGATCGTTAAGAATGGATTCCTGTTTTTCTGAGTTGTTCACGAAGTAAGGAGAGAGGTAACCACGGTCGATCTGCATACCCTCAACGAACTCGGTCTCGTATGAAAGAGACTTCGACTCGTCAACGGTAATAACGCCGTCCTTACCAACCTTGTCCATAACGTCTGAAATGAGCGTGCCCATCTCGTCGTCGTGGGAAGAAAGGATTGCAACGCTTTCGATCTGTTCCTTTGAGTCAACTGGAGTTGACTGGGCGACGATCGACTTGCGGATGGAAGCCATTGCGATTTCCATGCCGCGCTTGAGTGCCATTGGGTCGGCGCCTGCTGCAACGTTCTTGAAGCCTTCAGCAATAATTGCCTGAGCGAGAACAGTTGAAGTAGTCGTGCCATCACCAGCGTCGTCGTTAGTCTTCTTTGAGACTTCCTTCAGAAGCTGTGCGCCCATGTTTGCAAACGGATCTTCGAGGTCGATCTCCTTGGCGATGGTTACACCGTCGGAGTTGACCTGCGGAGGGCCGAATTTCTTGTCGACGATAACATTTCGACCGCGCGGGCCGAGTGTCGACTTTAGAGTGTTGGCGAGAACGTCGATGCCTTCTTTAAGGCGTGCTCGAGCGTCGTCGCCGAACTTTAGATCTTTTGCTGCCATTACTTATAAATCTCCAAATTGAGATGATTAGTTCTAACCGAACTATCCAACGATTGCGAGGATGTCGCTCTCTCGAACGATGAGGTAGTCAACTCCGCCTTCTGCATACTCGGTACCTGCGTACTTCGAGTAGATGACGGTCTGGCCGACTGAAACAGGCATATCGATGACTGTTCCGTCGTCGGTTGTTCGACCTGGGCCGGCTGCAACAACTGCACCCTGCTGAGGCTTTTCTTTCGCGGTGTCGGGAATGATGATTCCGCCGGGAGAGGTTGATGCCTCTGAGTCGGCAGGCTCGATAATTACCCTGTCACCAAGCGGTGTGAGGTTCAATGCCACTGAAATGGTTCTCCTTAGTGGTAGACGAGAATTCGGTTTTTCAAACTCAAATGAACGATGCGGACACACCGATTCAATCTAAATTCAGACCGATTTCTTGATTAGCACTCGACCTTGCCGACTATTAGCAGTCGCGGGCTTCGAGTGCCAGCAAACGAATTCTATGAAGGAGAAGGGGATGCGTCAACAAGGGATGTCGGTGAGTTTGCGCTACGAGGGGCGATTGGATGTGAGGCGAAGGGCTCTACGGCTGAGACGATTCGAACAGGATTTCGCCGTCGATTTCGATTTTTACTTGGCGCTGGAACTCGTTTATAGCAGCGAGATTTACTTCTACACCGAGTCCGGGCTTGTCGGAGGCTTGCACTAGTCCGTCGGTATCTCTGAAAATGCCGGTTGGGGCGGTTAGTCCGAGGATTAATGCAGAATCGCCAGCCGGGTATTCGGTTAGATCGAACTCTTCGTATCCGGCGAATACGTGAATAGACGCTGCTACTGAAAGATGGCTTTTGAACGTGTGGTTCACGTACTGTATGCCGAGTTCGTGGGCTTTGTCTGCGACTCGTTTGGCTTCAGTAATTCCACCAATGCGGCCGACATCGATCTGTACGAAATCCAAGCCTGCATTTGTCATCATGTCGTCGGCAGCTCGGAAGTAGTCGGCGCCTTCGCCTCCGGCAACACCGATATTTATACCGTTCGCACGAACCCTATCGCTCAACTCTTTGTATGCGCCAACTTCTTCGGTTCGGAGTGGCTCTTCAAGCCAAGTGACGCCAAGATCAGCGAATGCGACAGCACGTTCGTATGCTGCATCGACGTTGTCGCCCCAAATCACACCGGCGTCGACCATCAACTTAGCGTCGGGTCCGAGTCCGTCACGGGCAGCCTGCACCAGAGCGATGTCGTCGGCCAGCGAGCCGCGACCCATCGGCCCCCATCCGAACTTGGCAGCCCGGAAATCACGTTCGACGATCGAATCTGCTACGACACGGGTCGCAGAAGGGTCGTCACCGAAGAGCACACTGGCGTACGGAAGTTTCTTGTACGATGCATCGTGACCGATTAGTTTCCAAACCGGTTCGCCAAGATGCTTGCCGAGTACGTCCCACATAGCAATATCTGCGCCGGCTACGGCGTGGTCGAGTTGCTGGATATCAAGTCCATACTCACCAGTTTTATTTCGAAGGCGAACTACATCTTCTGGTGAATCGAGAGTTTCTCCGAGCAACGCTTCGCGAATGTTGATGATGTTCGAGTGTGACATAGGCATCACGTAGGCAGTCAACGATACGAGAGGCGAAGCGTCGCATTCACCCCAGCCTTCAAGTCCGTTGTCAGTTCGGACACGAACTACGAGCGAGTCCTGGGTGCCATCGGCGGTTCGCGTGATTTTGGGGAGTGCGACGTAAAAGAGATCGATTGCTTCGATTTTCAAGGTGCTAGGAAGCCTTCCAGGTCATTAGATCGTCGATCGACGCCAATAGCGTGTCGTACTCAGCGAGGTCGTATTTGTCTAAGTCGCTCTTGCCGGGTGAGCGTGTGGTTGGTGACGTGATAACGCCTCGGCGAAAGAGAATTTCTTTGAACGCCCGCATCCCGTACAGACTTTCGTAGTTATTGAGAGGTGCCATACGGGTGTGAATCTCTCTGGCATCGGACTCGTCACCGGCTTCAAGCAGGTTCCACATTTTCGAGTGGATATCGCCAAAGTGAGACGCTGGCATGTTCCCGCACATTCCGCGATTGAACTCGGAAATAAGGAACTTGCAACCCATGCCGCCCATAACGCCTTTGACTGAATCGCCAGCCCGTTCGAGGAGAGCGGTCGTGAGCTGTGCCGCAAATATGGTTTCTTCTTTGACGTAGTTAACGTTTTCAACGTTTTCGCAAAGATCGGCGAGTTGTGCCGCGCTGAAGGGTGCCCCCAACGTGTGATTTTGAATCCAAATCGGAATATCTACGGCATCACTGAGTAGTTCGAAAAAGTTTCGCACTTCAGCCGCAGATGGTCGTGAAATGTTGAACGGAGGCATAGCGATCACGGAGTCGAACCCGGCACCTTCTGCGTATTTTGCCAGTTCAATCGAGTGAATGTTCGAAATACCAGAAACGCCAGCAACAGTTGGCACACGATTGGCAATCACTTTGGTCGTGAGATCGAATACCTGCCTGCGCTCGGTATCGGTGAGTGTCTGGTATTCGCTTGCCATTACTGGCATTACGATGCCGTGGCAGCCGTTTTCTACAGAAAAATCGAGCACACTCTCGAGCGAGCGTACATCGAGAGTTTCGTCTTCGTTAAAAGGCGTTGCGGGTATTCCGTAGATGCCGCGGTATTGATCGGAAGTGTTGTTGGTCATCTATTGGTCAGTGTAATAAGGATTGGTAGCCGCCAGATTAGCCTTTGCGGAGTCGCATAATGTAGTGACGACCGCCCCGGGTATACGGAACGATGCTTTCGTTCATGATGTCGATCAGTTCGCGTGCGCCGATCATATTAGATTCGTGAAGGAGGCGTGCCTCTGTTTCTTTCGCTCTGTTGAACGCGAAAGCTAGATCAGTAACGTCTAGTGAGATTTCTAGTTCAAGTCCCCAACTTTCAGCGAGCTGAAGAGGGGTGACTTTGGGATCTTCGAACAGCGAAATTACTATAAAGCTTCCGCCGGGTTTTAGAACGCGCTTTACTTCAGTAGAGCCGAAAACGTCGGTCGTCATAACCATGTCGAACGAATTGTCGTCGAACGGTAGATCTTCGACAGGAGCCTTCACAAACGTGCAAAGCTCAGAAATATTCTCGATTTCTGCCAGATCTCTAGCGACAGTTAGCGCTTGCTCGTCGATGTCATTTCCGTACACCTGGCATCCGTACAGAGATGCCATCCATCGGGCATTTCCGCCAACCGCACAGGCAGTATCGAGTACTTTCGTTTCAGTGGTTATAATCTGTTCTTCAAGAGCGATCCGGAAGATCGTTTGGTTACCACCGACGTGCATGAACTCGCCGTAGGAGGCGTGATCCCACCTCGGTTGGTCGTCGAACCACTTCTGAAGTCGTTGAGTTTTGTTGTACGAGCTTTGAGCCATGTGCGAATTTCCTGAGCCGATTTTAGGTTCAAGTTCAATCTGACGATTCTATCGATTCAGAATCACCAATTTAGTTACTCCGAATATATTAGGCTTTCGCCGATCAGGTGTCGGTACTAATAGTTCTCTAATTCGTTTGAGCTAGACGCGAAAAGCGCTCCTCGATAAATCGAAGAGCGCCATTCCTAGTGGGTCTGGTTGGTACGGACTAAACGCTAATTTCATCGCCGTTCGGGAGAGTCAACGATGTACCCGAGCCAGAGTCAGGGGCTTGCTGCCCAAAATCACGTGATCCGGGGCCACCTTGTCCACGTCCATGCTCGCGCTCATCAGGTCCGCCGCGGTGATGACGTCCGTGATCGTGGCGACCACGTTGGCCTTCGCCTTCTCGGTCGCCCTTTAGTTCGCCACGAAGGTCATCGAGGTAGTCGGGTTTGGCTTCGTTCCACGCAGTAATCTCGTCGGCTTCTGCCTGAGTGATGACTTCCTGTTCAACGAGTGCTGCAAGTCGAGCTTCGATACTTGCATCGTTACCAGTACCGTGACCGCGTCCGAGCTGCTTCAAATCGTCCATGACTTCAGGCTTGGAGTCTTCCCAAGCGTCGATCTCGTCGGCCTGAGCCTGTTTAATAGTTCCGGCTTCAACGAGAACAGCTAGTCGCTCGTCCTGTGATGCCTCGCGGTGCTCTTCTCGAGCAGTGCTCATTGCGGTGTCGAGGGAGTCTCGGTCGATGCCGAGGATTTCAGCGACTCGGTCTTTGATTGAATCTCGTGGATTCTCACCGTCTACTGGGCCCTCTTGGGCGAATGCTGCTCCTGCGAGGGCGAATGCTCCGAGGAGTCCAGCGGTAACGCCGAGAGTAATTTTTTGTTTGAACATTTTCTAAACCTTTGGTCGATTGTCCGACCTGATTGATTGCCTACAACCAAATTTAGAAAACGAATGTGTGGAACCTGTTCAGAGAGTGTGTAGAAATGTTGAAGGAGAGCTTGTTTAGGGGCATTCTAGAAATGTTCTAGCATGATGCTCTCGAAGAATCACGGCGATTTGAAAGTTGGCTGCTTGGTGGGCGAGTTTTCACACCACCTCATTTTGGTGAACCGTTGTGGCGTTCGAACCAATCGAGCATTCTTCTGAAGTATTCGCTGCGAATCAACGGGTGTTTTGCTCTGAATATTCCATGGCTTGTGCCGGGGAGCCGAACGAACTCAACTTCTTTGCCATGTCGCTTCAACGCAACAAAGTACTGTTCCGACTGTTCGATAGGTACTCGAATATCGTCTTCGCCATGTAGCAGCAGCACTGGAGTGACTACGTTTCTGGCGTAAGTAAGAGGCGAATGCTCACGATAGTGTTCGATTCGTTCGAATCGCTCGCCGCCAAGCTGAGTCTCCGAGAAATTCACGCCAATGTCGGACGTTCCATAGAAGCTTGACAGGTTCGTGACTGGCGCTGCGATAACAGCAGCGTTGAACCTATGAGTGTGTCCAACTGCCCAGCTCGACATAAACCCACCGTAGCTCGACCCGTGAATTACCACCCGATTCTCATCAATGTATTCGCGTGCCGCAACATGCTCCATCGCGGCTATTACGTCCTGATAGTCGCCTATGCCCCAGTCACCATGCACTGCTGTGGCAAAATCGAGTCCGTAGGAAGAAGATCCTCGTGGATTGGGAGCAACTACAACATATCCGGCACCAGCGGCGACCTGATGAATCGGATAGAACGAGTCGTAGAAAGCGCTGTGAGGACCGCCATGAACATCTAGAAGTAGAGGATATTTTTTCTCAGGATCGAAGTCTGGCGGGAACCAAACTCTCGATTCGATCTCAAATCCGTCGTCGTCCAAAGTTAACTTCTCAAGCCCCGCAACTTTGTGATCGTCGAAGAATCCGGAGTTAAGGTGAGTGGTGGTGTGCACATCGCCAGAGTTGAGATCAATCAAAAACAACTCGCCGTGTGACGTCGGAGAACTGGCAGCCACCACTGCGAACCCGGCCTGCGAACTGATCGCCAATTCAGTGATCGACCATCCATCTGTAACTAATCTAACTTCACCCGGCGAATCAGGATTGGCGATCGCTACATGTGACTGTCCCCTCGAGTCGGCTCCGAACATAATTCCAGACTCTGGCCAGGACATTATCGGACTGCCGGCAGTAACCGGAAATCCAGTGCCGTTCGCATGAGGGCGTATCGAGTCATCGGTCAGCTTGAGAGGACTTTTACCGAGTTCGAGAACGTACACGCTCGATTGCGTAGTGAGCCCATAGCCGCCGACCTCAGCTTTGTCTTTGCCGCCCGTGACCGCGATCCGGCTTCCACCGGGCGACCATGCAATTGACTCGACCATGAACATATTGCCCGACCATTTAGTAAGCGACGATCCGTCGGCGTTACATACATATAGTTCGGTTTTCGAACTGAGATCACGCTCTTCCGATCGATCTGAAATGAACGCTATTTGTGAACTATCTGTTGACCATACCGGTGGGCCATCATCGCCTTCGCCATCGGTGATCTGCTGTACCGACTTCGTATCGAAGTTGTAGACGTAAAGGTGATAAAACGAGTCACCGCGCCATCCAACACCGTCTTGTTGATACCTGATTCGGCGTGCTGTTCGTATCTTTGGTAAATCAGGATCAGCAATGATCGCATTCTGTTCGTCGGTACCGGGTGCTAGCCCTCTAAAAGCAATTTTCGAGCCGTTGGGTGACCACGCTAAAGCGTCGATATCTGCGACTTGGGCAGTGATTGTTTTACGTTCGCCAACCGACGCCAATCCAGTGAAAATCTGCTTCACACCCGATTCGTCTTCATCCAGATAAGCAATATGTTTATTATCGGGCGACCAACTCGGCATTGAAGCAGTGCCCGAATCCGTCATCTGGTTCAGTGCCGTCGAGTTCCCAAGGCTCTTCACGAAGATATTGGTACTTGCTTTGTGTGTGGAACGATCGAACTGGTGAACGGTGAACGCGACTGCTTTATCGTTTGGGCTTATCGAAGGATTAGACGCGGTCTTCAGATCGTAGTGATAATCGTGCGGTACGGTCTTTGCCAAGTTGATTGCCTATTCAGTTTCTGGGTCAGCGATTCGAGCAAGTATCGCTATAAACCGAGATTGTATTCCTGAATCTGGCTCGCCTGCAGGCACATCGTTCAGATAACACTAAGTAGAATTCCCTCCGACTGGGTTTGCTATGAATCTGGTCTCGTGTTCACAGATTGCTGGAGTAGCTGAATGAAGATCGCCGATGTGCGGACCGTTGTAGTTGGTAACCCGTGGAAGAACTGGATTTACGTTGTAGTTGAAACCGACGAAGGGCTGATCGGAGTTGGCGAAGCGACCGGCGGATCAGAGACACAGCCCCGCGTGGCGGCGGTCGAAGAGATCAAGCACCTCATAATCGGAATGGATCCTCGCAACGTTCATGAAATCTTTCACAAGCTGTACTTGACTGCATTTATCAAAGTGACGACTGCGATGGCGGGAATCGAGATGGCCTGTTGGGACATCCTTGGAAAGTCGCTCGGTGTTCCCGTTCACACGCTTTTGGGTGGAAAGGTTCGTGAGAATGTGCGGGTTTACGCCAACGGCTGGTACTCAGGGGAGCGAACTCCAGAGGGCTTTGCCGAAAAAGCCAGCGCAGTAGTTGCCAAGGGTTACACCGCTCTCAAGTTCGATCCGTTCGGCGATGCGCACATGCAGATGTCACGGAGAGAAACGGCCGAGGCGAAGGCACTGATCGGCGCAGTTCGAGATGCCGTTGGTGACGAAGTGGATATTTTGATCGAGGCACATGATCGATTCAGTACGTACGCAGCAATCGAGATTGGTAATTGGCTCAAAGACTACGACGTCACGTGGTTCGAAACACCCGTTCTATCGACTGACGTGAGCGCGCTGGTGGAAGTCGCTCGGCGAATCCCGGTTCGGATGATCGCGGGCGAACGGATGCACGCTATTCACGAGTTTGGCGAGTTCCTATCGCACAATGTGACCGACGTTATTAATCCGGAGCCGCTTGGAGTCGGTGGCATCTGGCGTTCACTACAAATAGCTGGAATAGCCGAAGCTCACCATGCCGAAATCGCTCTGCACAACGCTGAAAGTCCGTTCAAGACGATGGTGGCTCTTCACATTGATGCGGTAACGCCAAACGTCTTCATTCAGGAGTGTTTCGACGATTTCTTAGAGCCGTGGGTAAGTGATGTTCTAACGGGATTTCTTAGAGTCGAAGATGGTCATCTCACGATGCCTACTGAACCGGGAATTGGTGTCACGCTGAACGAAGAGGAAGCCAAAAAACATCCATACGGTAAGAGCAACTTCCTAAGAATGTTCCGACCCGGCTGGGAGAAGCGCGACACAGCTAAGCAGGAGTAGGCAAGTTGGTCGATCGATTGCTTTTTATAACTGGCCCAGCCGGAGCCGGAAAGACCACGATAGCCAGCGAATGGTCATAGACTCGTTCCCTGTCCAGGGTACATATTCCGCTCGATGCCTTCAGGTAGTTCGTGATTTCTGGGTTCCGAAATCCAGAACAGGGTCGGAATGATTAGACACAGCGGCAACTTGGTCTAGCGAGATAAGGCATCGTTTCTGTCGCTAAAAATTATATGGAAGATGGCTTGGAAGTCGTGATCGATGATGCTGTATTTCCGAACTGGGATGAAGTCTGAATTGAACATTGGAAAGGCGAACTATCTCCAATAGAAATCAACCTCACCGTTCTGATGCCAAACTGGGACGCAGTCCTCAAGCGAAACTATCAGCGACAAAAACGATGTTGGAATTATTGATAACTCGAACCTAACTGTTTCTGAAACAGTGGGCGAAATCGATCGAGTGCTGATGACGAATGATGGGTGACGATCGGTCGATTTGACCCACCCTCTAACTCCTTCCCTATGCAGGAGGGAGAATACGAAGCACCTACTGCGTTCTTACGCTGCCTTTGACCATGCTGGCTTCGTCGCTGGCTAGGAATGCGTAAACCTTCGAGATCTCGTCGGGCGACACAAGTGCACCGATCTTTTCGTCGAGGTTGCCAGATTTTCCTCCGGCTGCGTGCATGTCTTCGACGTTAGCGACCTTGAGCGGGGTGGCTACTGCACCCGGAAGAACATCGTTCACACGAATGTTGTACTTCTCGAGATGAGCTTCCATTACGAGCGAAAGACCGTGCACTCCGCCCTTTGAAGAACCGTAGGCGAGCGAAGAACTTCCGCCCGTTACGCCGGCGCCCGAGGCAGTGAGAATAATCACACCCTTGTCCTGCTTCTTCATCACGCCAGTGACGTACTTACAGATGGTGAACGATCCACGAAGGTTGATATCTATAACGGTGTCCCAAATTTCCTCAGGGAACTCATCAAGTTCGATCGCTGCGCCCTGGAGCACTCCGGCAACGTGAATCAATACGTCCACGCCTTCGAGCCACTTCTCTGCGGCTGCTACAGCACCCGAAACGGCAACTTCATCACGCACGTCAACATGCCAGTAGCGAGCGTCGCCGCCGGCTTCGTTCACGTCACCGATTGTGGCTGCACCGTCGGCGTCATTGACGTCAAATGCAGCTACCTTTGCTCCGGCCGCGGAAACTCGAAGAGTTGTAGCTCGACCGATGCCGGTCGCAGCACCTGTAATGATGATTCGTTTGCCAGAGAGATCGGCGGGCATGATTAGCTCCTGAACTGCCAAGGCAGGTTTTTCTTATTGGAACCGCCACAAAACGAATCCCAAAAACGTTTAATATCTAAAGTCGGTCGAAATACAAACCGACTACTTATTTTCTTTTAGTCCCAAACAATACCGGCACGTTCGGCAACCTTGCGAATTCCTGCTGCCGCAACCGGAATTTTATCGTCAGGAAGGTGCTCGACTAGAACATGTGCGTTCGGGTTGACCTTCTGAAGACCAACTAACAACGCTTCGTTGTCGAGCAGGCTTTCTGGCTGTCCGATGATCGATTCTTCGAAATGAGGAAGAAGTGCGTTTACGACTGTGAAGTCTTTCGCGTGGGCGCCAACGATTCGATCTGGGATTAGTTCGTAGAACTCATTGATGAGCGCCGTGGTGTCGTATGCAATATCGAGAGAACCTACGAAGTTCACTGGATCCATGTTCAGTCCCAGTGCCTTCGATCCAACGGCGTCGATGAGGTCTTTCATTCGCTGTGGAGAGTCGATAGGGCAAACCGTGCCGCCTTCGACTGCCATCATGATTCCTTCGTTTTCAGCAACCTCACAAATCTTCTTCGTGCTGTCGACTAGTCGATCAAACACTTCGTCAGAATGGTTCAGCGGGTGAGGCATCCAGCCGCCTTTTGGATTCAGGCTGCCTGGTCGAAGATAGGTATTCGGGCTGCCGAGTCGAGCCGTTACGTTGACCATGCGCTTTACGAACTTGATCTCGTTTTTTCGCTCGGTGTCGTCTTCAGCGATGAGCTTTCCGCCGTAGTTTCCAACGGTCTGAGGCATTTCAAATCCACGTCCTTCGAACATGGATTTCAGGCGCTTGACGTCGCCATTTCCCATCGACTGCGGATCGTCGACTCGAATCTGAACGGTTTTGAATCCGTGCTCAGCAACGTTATCAAGGACAGCTCCATCGATTGATTTCCAGTCGCCTGGCACGAGACCCGCAACACCTAACAGCATGGGAGAACCTTTCCACAAATATCATGTTGGAACGCATGATTTTCTACATCGACTCGACATAATTCGAGATATGGGTTTCATACATCCAATAAGTTAAACCTACGAACGGTGACCAAGCTTATCGATAACTGCGACAACTTGGGGCAAATTAGCGAATAGATTTCGTGTAGCGAACTCAGGAACTGGTGTAAATGACTGAACCAAACACTACAGAATCAGGAATTGCTTGGCAAAAAACTGTCGAAGCCGAGCATGCTCAATCGGATAGCGTGCGGGAAGAAGTAGCATCTGACGATTTTTGGCGGCCGGTCGCTCACAAATTCGTCCCACCTAAGAAGAGTGAATCTGCTCCCGACGATACGGTTCAGAGGCTTGCCGAACTTATAACTCCAGAAGAAACCGTTCTCGATGTAGGTGCCGGTGGAGGGCGTATTGCGATTCCGTTGGCTGAATACTCCTCACACGTAACAGCAGTCGAGCCGTCTGAGGGGATGCGAGAGCAACTCGTCGGAACCGTCGAAGCGTGGAGGGTGAAAAATCTTTCGGTAATTGCCAGCAGATGGGAAGAAACCGTGGTGGAGCCTCATGATTTAGTTGTCTGCGCCCACGTTGTGTACACCGTCAGGGCAATCGAAGGATATATTCGTAAGTTGAGCAAGAACGCTCGTAAGTCAGTCGCGCTAATTTCGTTCGCCCGACCCGCAACTGCAATTTATCTTCCACTCTGGTCTCGTGTTCATGGCGAGGAACGAATTGAACTACCAACTCTCCCTCAAATCGAGTCCTTGCTCAGTGAAATGGGAATCGAATATAGAGAAACCCTGCTCAAAGAATGGATATCGCGTCCGTTCAAGAGTCGTGAACAGGCATTGATCGAGTGCCAAGCAAGATTATTCGTTTCACCTGATTCGAAAAAGTCGAAAATATTGAACGACTTACTGGGTGAGTCACTCATCGAAGTCGAAGGCGGCTTCAGGCTCAAGTGGGTAGAGCCGCACCGGCCTCGAATCATTAGCTGGGATGTTTAGTTTCGACTAGGTGTGACATTCGACCGCCCTGACCTAGTACGATGTTCCGGTTACCGCTGAGCACGTAGGCAAGCACGCCATATGCCCGATCAGACGTCGGACGAACACAACTCATCTCGTAACCCCGATCATACTTCGAACCAAGATCAGGACGAGCGCGTCCTTTTGTCGACGGCTCCCGACGCTGATGAGCTAGACGACATTCAAGAGACGATTGAAGAACTTGTTGAATCCGGCGATGCTCAACAAGCTTTATCCGAGCTCCAAGAGCTTAGAGATCCCGATAAGGCAGAGGTTCTTGCCGACCTTAAGCCCGAGAGTCGACGTGCACTTCTCGGTAACCTCTCGGTCCAAGAAATTGCCGACGTTCTTGAGCACATGGACGTCGATGAAGCAGTGGAAGTATCCGGTTTAGTTGATGTAACGCGAATGGCGAGGGTGCTAGAAAACGTGTCGAACGACGTGGCGGCCGACGTTCTGCGTGGAATTGATTGGGCTGATGCCAGCAATATTCTCGTTCGAATGGAAGATCGCTCAGCAATTGGCAATTTGCTACTGCATCAGGACGACGATGCTGGTGGACTGATGTCGACAGAGTTCGTCGCAATCAGACATTCATTGACTACTACGCGGGCTATAACTGTTCTGAGAAATTAAGATCTCGAACCTGAAGACATGCGTCAGCTTTTCGCCGTTGATGACGATGGACTCTTGGTTGGAGTGCTTGAACTTCCCGATCTGGTTTTCGCTCGTGCTGGCTCCACAGTTACGGATTTGATGAATCCGAATGTCGTTTCGGTACTGACCGAAACTGACCAAGAAGAAGCCGCTCGACTCATACAACCTTACGAGATACGCTCCATCCCCGTGGTCGATACTGATGGCCGGCTCGAAGGTGCTATCGCCATCGAAGATCTGGTCGATGTGGTTGAGGCCGAAGCAACTGAGGACATGTTCCGAATGCTCGGTGTTCGTGGTGACGCGAAAAGCATCGAATCGGTGCGCGGTTCAGTTCGCCATTGACTTCCATGGCTGTTGATTAATCTTGCGACCGTTCGGGCAACTGGATTCGTGTTGAATCTGTTCACCGAAACACTAAGTTCACTCACTATTCTGGCGGTATTTTTGCCGGTTGTTATGGGGCAAGCGGGTATCTTTGGAAACCAGACGCTAACGATTATCGTTCGATCTATGGCGGTTGGTGATACCGCTCCGGGTGATGCACGCAAACTGCTTGTCCGAGAGGCGTTGTTGGCGATTGCGTAAGGCATCGTTGTAGCAGTCGTGATTGCTGGTGTTGTGTTCCTGTGGCGCGGTGACGCTTATCTTGCGGGGATCGTGGCAGGAGCACTGTTCTTGAACATGTTCATCGCTGGGCTTTCAGGAGTGCTGATCCCGTTTACTCTGAGAGCACTCAAAGCCGATCCTGCCACGTCTTCAGCCGTGTTCCTTACGACTGTCACTGATATCGCTGGAATCTCTGCTTACATGGGTCTCGCGACAAGTTTCTTGTCGCTACTCGATAAGAACTAGCGGCTCCTTAGTTCTTTCCGCCAAGAATCACGTACTACTTAGCGAGAACTGCCTCTCCGAGTCGACCGATAACTCTGCATTAAGCTACCTCGTTTTATCGAACTATTTTCCGTCTGCGAATGCCGCAACCATGTGTCGACGCTGTATCTTGCCAGTTGCAGTTCGTGGCAACGAGTCAGCGATGTAGACCACATCTGGAACTTTAAAACCGGCCATCTGTTCACGACAGAACGCTCGAATGCTTTCTTGGTCAGAATCTCCCTTCAAAACAACTGCAGCATGGACAACTTCGCCATATTTCTCGTCGGGCACAGCGAAACACACTGCTTCCGATACGGCAGGGTGCTTCAGTAGGATTCCATCGATTTCGAGCGGTGAAATCTTTTCTCCGCCTCGGTTGATTAGTTCTTTGATTCGACCCGTAAGCGCAAGATAACCCTCGGAATCTAAGAACCCTTGGTCTCCAGTACGGAACCAGCCGTCGACAAAAGCTTCGGCGTTGGCTTCAGGATTGTTGTTGTAGCCGTGCATTACGTTTTCGCCCTTGATGACGATTTCACCGATGTCACCGGTCTTCTGTAATTGTCCTGTGGCTGCCATATCCATAATTGCAATTTCGACGCCTGTTGCCAGCCCGACTGTGCCTGGAATTCGTTTTCCAGGATGCATCGGGCTAGATGACATCTGGTGCTAAGCTTCGGTCATTCCATAGGCTTCGAGGACCGGAGCGCCGAATCGTGCTTCGAGTCGCTGGAAGACCGCAGGAGCGAGTGCTGACGAGCAAGATCGAATGAATCTGAACGATTCGCGAGGAGC
>Ga0115000_10001684_pt1 | contig 19327 bp, 17 predicted proteins | sample ArcticOcean_MG_C_6_FD_89690 | JGI IMG/M metagenome (GOLD analysis project Ga0115000, IMG submission 89690) | Marine microbial communities from western Arctic Ocean - ArcticOcean_MG_CB8_128 | ecosystem: Environmental > Aquatic > Marine > Oceanic | place: Arctic Ocean: Canada Basin | collected... | reverse complement strand
TTCATAACGAGTACAGCCATTGAGCCAGTTTCGTGCGGGATGTCCTGGCGTTCCCGGTACGAGATGGCTCTACCGGTGTAGTAAGACGCCCAAACGTCTCGAACTCGATTGAGAACCGACTTGGCGTCGGTGGCGTCCAGAAAAGTATCGTACATACCGGCGAAGGATGCGCCTTCGAGGTCTTCTGCGGTGGCTGATGAACGAACTGCGAGTGCTCCGGTTTCGCCACTGATTCGATCGGCGATGGCTTCGAGGAGGCCTGTCGGGGTTGGCGCAGATTTTAGTAGTTCAAATATTGCGTTTGAGGTATCGAACGCTGATGAAATGTCTTCGATATCTACGTTAGATAGAGCTTTGGCGATATCGGTTTTTAGTGACGAAACGAATTCGGTAAATACGTTTGCTGGAATGGCGAATCCGGCGGGAACTGTCGCTCCTTTTTTCACCAGATCAGCTACGGAAGCAGCCTTGCTGCCTACGATTGCTGAATCGAGGGCTTCGGGTGTGTCGAGTTCAACGATGAAAGGAGCTTGCTGGGATGTTGGCATCGCGATGGATTTTACACGCGCCTCTGAGCATTCTGTGTCCAAAAAATGGCAAAAAAACAGGCGCTCGAATGGCGCCTGTGAGATTCGTGCCCAGAACAGGACGGTTGCTTTGTTTTACTTGTTAGCTGAAGCGGACGTTTGCGATTGCAACGCCGACGAAGACGAATGCCAGCACTATGGTGAGTCTGAAGAGGAGCTGCTCCACGCCTCGACGTGATCGGAACGTGCTGGAAGCTTCACCGAAGAGTGAGGAACCGGAGCCACGGGCCTGCAAGAGCAACACTGCAATCAGCGTGATTGCAGTGACCATTAGTATGAGGCTAAATACGGTTTCCATAAAAATTCCTGTGGCGCCTAAGTGGGCGCGGTGATTCATCAGCTATCTATGTTAGTGCCAGACTGGCGGTCTCGCCACATATTGCAAGGCGGGTTTGGGGCGTGATGCGTTAGGCTCCATCGTCGTCTAACGACTCAGTCTCCCCCTCTAACTCCCCCACTGTGGGGTATGACCGATTGTTCCACTTCATCCGACACTCGAATCAACCCCAAAGAGCAATGTCACCCTGAATTCATTTTCAGGGTCTTTCTCCCGGATTGCAGCGACAGGCACATCACACAGGCATATTAACTCGGAGCGTCATCGGGTGCTCGGTCGCGTGACGCATTCTCGTTAGCCGCGCTCGTCATCGGATGACTTGGCTCCGTGTCGCAGTTCTCCTACCCTAGCCCTTCCGTCCAGAAGTGGACCGAACAGACGTTGCTAACGGTCGGCTAGCTTTTCTTTGATTATGTCGGTTGCCTGTACTGGGTCGGCCTGGCCGCGTGTGGCTTTCATGACTTGCCCCATAAGTGACTTAAGGGCGACTTCTTTGCCGCCTAGATAGTCGTTGACCGCTTTTTCGTTGTTGGCGATTACTTCATCGACGATCGGTCCGAGTGAGTCGGCACCCGACACTACGCTCAGTCCAAGATCTTCGATGATTTTCTCAGGTGCGGTGCCTTTTTTGTACATGATCTCGAAGACTTGCTTGGCGGAGTTATTGTTTAGTTCGCGCTTGCGAAACTTCTCAACAAGAGTGGCCAGCGCGTCGGGGGATACCTTGGTATCGGCCATGTTCACGAGTTCATCTTCGTTCATCATTCGAGCCATCTCGCCGGTTAGCCAGTTCGATGCTGCTTTAGCGAACGCCCGTTTGGCGTCGGCGGAAAGTGCTTTGACGCCTTCGCAAACCGATTCGAAATAATCGGCGGTGGAACGAAGAGCGGTGAGAAGATCCGCATCGTATTCGCTTAGACCCCATTCGCTGACGAAGCGGGCTTTGCGCGGTATTGGGAGTTCGGGCATTGCTGCCTGAGTGCGTTCGATCCACTCTTCGCTGATGATTAGCGGTGGGATATCTGGTTCGGGGAAGTAACGGTAGTCGTTTGCTTCTTCCTTGCTTCGCTGCGAAACGGTGATGCCTTTTCCGTCGTCCCAGCCTCGAGTTTCCTGAACGATTCGTTCGCCGCTTTCGTTGGCAGCAATTTGGCGTTCGATTTCATATTCGACAGCACGCACTACGGCTCGCACGCGGTTCATATTCTTCACTTCGACCTTGGTCGTAAGTTCTTTCATGCCTTTAGGTCGAACACTAACGTTGGCGTCGCAGCGGAACGAGCCTTCTTCCATGTTTGCAGTGCCGACGCCGAGGTAGCGAATTATGTGCTGAAGATTGTTGATGTACGCCTCGACCTGCTCGGAAGTGTGCATGTCAGGTTCGGTTACGACTTCCATAAGGGGAGTGCCGGCACGATTGATGTCGATCAGGGAATGGACGGTGCCGCCACGTGGACCCTCGACGTGAATGAGTCGGGCGACGTCTTCTTCCATGTGAACTCGGTTAATCCGAACTCGTATCGAATCTTCGATTGGCAGATCGACGTAACCTTCGTAGCAAATAGGCTCGTCCATCTGGGTAATCTGGTACCCCTTCATGAGATCTGGGTACGTGTAGTTCTTGCGGTCGAACTTGGTGATTCTGGCGATGTTGCAGTTGATCGCCATGCCGATCATCATGGCGTATTCGACAGCAGTTTCGTTCACGACGGGTAGGGTACCGGGGAGTGCCATGCTGACTTCGTCGACGAGCGTGTTTGGCTCGGCATTCTGGTATTCGGCACTGGACGTACCGAACATTTTGCTGCGCGTCTTAAGCTGGACGTGCGTTTCGATGCCAATTACTGCTTCGTACTCCACGAGTGTTTTTCTCTCTTCTGGGTGACTTGGTCACGTTTTCAATAACCGATTCGAGTTATTGATCGAATTACGAAGCGTCTAGTTTAAGGGCGAGTTGGCGTAGTTTGGTAAAAACCTCCGATAGTTGGACAAAAAGATACGTTATCGCAGGTAAATCTTGTGCAGTTCGCACGTGCACCAACTTCGCTTTGTAGTTACGAAAGTCGTTGACGCTTATGCTTGTCGGTTTTAAACTAAATGCGTACCGAATGGGTCAGGAATAGAAAAGCGGCTGTTTTGAGTTCAAAACTGGCGTAATGGCGACGAAATAATGCCTAGTCTGAGCCCTCAGACCATCCTTTACGGAGCAACTTATTGACTAACCAGAACACAATCTCGCGCGAATCCGACCTTTCTGGCGGTGAGTACAAGTGGGGTTTCGTTACTGATGTTGAGACTGATCTCGCCCCCAAAGGGCTGAGCGAAGACATCGTGAGACTCATCTCTGCAAAGAAAGAAGAGCCCGAATGGCTTCTAGAGTGGCGACTGAAGGCGTACCGACACTGGGTCGAGTTGGAAAAAGCCGAAGCTGAGCCGACTTGGGCGATGATCGACTATCCGGCTATCGACTACCAGGATATCTACTACTACGCCGCTCCAAAGGGTACGAACGAAGCTCCAAAGAGCCTCGATGATGTCGACCCTGAAATGCTCGAAACATTCGAGAAGCTCGGTATTCCATTGCAGGAACGTGCTGCTCTCGCTGGAGTTGCTGTCGACGCCGTATTCGATTCGGTATCGGTTGCTACTACGATGGAGAAGCAGCTGGGCGAACTCGGAATCATCTTCTGTTCATTCAGCAATGCGGTGAAGAACCATCCTGAACTCATCAAGAAATATCTGGGATCAGTTGTTCCTTACACCGACAATTTCTTTGCAGCACTAAACGCCGCTGTGTTCAGCGACGGATCGTTCGCTTACATTCCACCCGGAGTGAAGTGCCCGATCGAACTGATGACCTACTTCCGTATCAACACTGAAGGTTCTGGTCAGTTTGAACGAACGTTGATCGTCGCCGACAAGGGCGCTTATGTTTCGTACCTCGAAGGATGCACCGCTCCATTCCGAAAGACCAGTCAACTTCACGCAGCCACTGTTGAACTCGTTGCGCTTGACGATTCTGAAATCAAGTACTCGACTATCCAGAACTGGTTCCCCGGAACCAAGGACGGCGAGGGCGGTATTTACAACTTCGTGACCAAGCGAGGTCGTGCCGATAAGAATGCCAAGATTTCTTGGACGCAGGTTGAGACCGGTTCGGCGATCACATGGAAGTACCCGAGCGTAATTCTTAAAGGTGACAACTCGGTCGGCGAATTTTTCTCAGTTGCTCTCGCAAACAATCATCAACAGGCCGACACCGGTACGAAGATGATTCACATCGGTAAGAACACCAAATCGACCATCGTGTCGAAGGGCATTTCTGCTGGTAAAGGCAGCAACACGTATCGGGGCCAAGTGCAGATCATGCCGGGTGCCGAGAACGCTGTGAACCACACTCAGTGTGATTCGCTGTTGGTTGGTGACGAGTGCGGCGCTCACACCGTTCCGTACATCGAAGTTCGCAACCCAACGGCTCGATTAGAGCACGAGGCTTCAACTTCGAAGGTGAGTGACGATCAGCTGTTCTATCTGATGGCACGTGGACTATCTGAAGAAGAGGCACACCACATGATCATTACCGGCTGGAGCCGTGATGTGATTAAGGAGCTGCCGTTTGAGTTTGCACTCGAAGCGAGCCAGCTTCTCAAGGTGTCGCTAGAAGGCGCCGTCGGGTGACTTAGTCACGTTTTCTTTTTATTTATTGCTAGCAAGTTAGCTCGAATCCGGTAACCAAAACAAAAAATGCTTGAGATAAACAATCTGCACGCGTCCGTAGTGGACATTGAAAATTCAGAGATTCTTAAGGGAATCAACCTGAAAGTGGGCAAGGGCGAAGTTCACGCCATCATGGGACCCAACGGTTCCGGCAAGAGCACGCTCGCTAACGTCCTGATGGGGCGACCTGACTACTTGGTAACCGATGGCGACGTAACGCTTGAAGGCGAGTCGATTCTCGAACTTCGACCCGACCAGCGTGCACACCTCGGTATGTTCCTTGCGTTTCAGTACCCAGCCGAGATTCCTGGTGTTCGACCTTGGCAGTTCTTGAAGGCTGCACTTGACTCAAAAGCTGAGTCTCGTGGTGAAGACAAGATGTCGGTACGAAACTTCTCGAAGCTATTCGACGACAAAGTAGAGGCGGTTGGAATCAACCCGAATCTCGTAAAACGTTCGCTAAACGAAGGATTCTCGGGTGGTGAGAAGAAGCGGAACGAAATGCTTCAACTCGAGGTTTTGCAACCAGCACTCGCCATTCTTGACGAGACCGACTCGGGTCTTGACGTCGACGCTCTTCGCATCGTTGCTGAAGGCGTGAACTCGATGCGTTCGCCTGATCGTTCGTTCATCGTCGTTACCCACTACCAGCGACTGCTGAATTACATTACTCCAGATGTTGTTCACATTCTGGTCAAGGGCAAGATCGTAAAAACTGGTGGCGCTGATCTCGCTCTCGAAGTGGAGAAAGACGGCTACCAGGAATACCTCGAAGCAGCTGGAGCAAACGCCTAAATATGACGCTTGCAACACCAGCAGCAGCCGTTGAGAAATTTTCGGGTGCATATGAATCGTTGGCTGCCGGGAGCTCAGATGTTCCCGAATGGCTGAAGACTGTTCGCCAACAGGGTTGGGCGACCTTCTCTGAACTCGGACTCCCTACGAAGCGTCGTGGCAACGAGCTATGGAAGTACACGAATCTTCAGCCGTTGGCGGCTGAAGATTTTGCTTACACCGTTGGCGGATCGGTCAGTGTTGACCAGATCAAGGCAGCGGGACCGTGGGACGATGCTTGGAACACGGTAGTTGTGGTTGATGGAAAGTTCAGTGCAGAACTTTCGAATCTGCACGACACTGTAGGTCTCGACGCTGGGTCGCTTGCAGAAGCGATATCTTCTGGAAAAGGCGACATTGAATCGCAGCTGGCTAGTCTTGCCGGTCGTGAGGATTACGCCTTCACCGCATTGAGCACTGCGTTCATCGAAGATGGCGCTTATCTTGCGATTACAGACGGAACTGAGCTTGAACAGCCGATACAGGTTGTATTTGTTACTTCAGACGATGCTGAAAGTCGAGCTAGCTACCCGCGAATGGTAGTCGACGCCGGAGCGAACACATCGATCGTATTGATCGAGACTTACCTGAACCTCTCGGATTCGGCTCAATTTGCATCCCCGGTGGGGGAGTTGTTTGCTGGTGATCAGTCGACGATTCGGCATTATCGAGTGCAGATGGAGAATGAATCCTCGTTCCACCTCGGGACGACCCGAGTCAGGCAGTTGGGCGATTCGAATTTCACTTCGACCAGCTTCGCAGTTGGTGCATCGATCGCACGAAACGACGTTCACACGCTGTTGGATGCACCTGGAGCTACCTGCACGTTGCATGGTCTGTACATGACCAGCGGCTCGCAGCAGCAGGATCAAGAGATCAGTACGACGCACGCCAAACCCGGTTGCACGTCGAACCAGTTCTACAAGGGGATTTTGTCGGGCAAATCGCACGCTGTATTCAGTGGAAAAGTAGTTGTGATGCGCGACGCACAGAAATCTGATGCTACACAGAAGGACCTAAACTTGCTTCTGTCACGTGGTGCCGAGATTGACGCAAAGCCGTCGCTAGAAATTTACGCCGATGACGTAACAGCGGCTCACGGAGCAACGGCTGGCCATGTCGACAAGGACACATTGTTCTACCTACAGTCACGTGGAGTAGATGAAGAGGCTGCCAAAGCCATATTGGTTCGAGGATTCGCTGAGGAAATGCTCAACGAGTTCGAGCCAAAAGCTTTGAATGATTTCGTTGAGCGAATTACGGATGAGCGCATTCCGATTCTTCTTGAGGAATCAGACACGATAGGAACAGCATGAGCGATTCGACTTTGACTGCTGGGTCACGTGTGTTCGATGTCGATGCGATTCGTGCTGACTTTCCGATACTCAAGCGGAAGGTAAACGGCCAAGATCTGGTTTATCTCGATAACGCAGCTAGTTCGCAAAAGCCGAGTCAGGTGATCAAATCGCTGGTTGACTATTACGAACAGACGAACTCGAACGTTCATAGAGGAGTCCACACTCTTTCGATAGAGGCAACGGATGCTTACGAGCTGGCTCGGACGAAGATCGCCAAATTCATCAACGCACCTCGTTCAGAGGAAGTAATTTGGACTCGCAACACGAGTGAATCACTGAACCTCGTAGCCGCAACTTGGGCCGAGGCGAACGTTGGTGAAGGTGACAACATCGTGATTACCGCGATGGAGCACCATTCGAACATCGTTCCGTGGCAGCAGCTGGCGTTCAAGAAGGGCGCTGAGCTTCGTTATTTGGCGCACAACGATGATGGCGTTATTGATCTTGATGGTGCGGCGAGCGTGATCGACTCTCGCACGAAGCTCGTCTCAGCGACACATATGTCGAACGTGCTGGGCACGATCAACCCGATTGCCGAGTTGGCTGCACGAGCCCACGAAGTTGGCGCAGTGATTCTCGTAGATGCGGCGCAAAGCGTTCCGCATATGCCAGTCGATGTGCAGGCGTTGGATGCGGATTTCCTTTGTTTCTCAGGTCACAAGATGCTCGCTCCGACAGGAATCGGTGTTTTGTGGGGCAAGTACGAGTTGCTCGATGCGATGCCGCCTTACATGTTCGGTGGCGACATGATTCTTGAAGTAACTTACGAGGACGCTAGCTGGAATGATCTCCCTTACAAGTTCGAGGCCGGAACACCGAACATCGCCGATGCGATTGCTACGGGTGCGGCGGTCGACTATTTGACTGAACTTGGGATGGATAACGTCTGGAACCACGAGCAAGAACTGACTGCTTATGCCATGGAGCAAGTTCTTTCGTTGGACAACGTAAAGGTTTTGGGACCACAGGATCCGGCTTTACGTGGTGGTGTCATTTCGTTCATTCACGAAACGATTCATCCGCATGATCTTGGCACTGCGTTGGATCAGCAAGGGATTGCGATCCGAACTGGTCACCACTGCGCGATGCCATTGGTTCGGAGCTTCGATGTGGTGGCTGCTGCTCGGGCGAGTTTCTATATTTACAACACGAAGTCCGAAGTTGATGCATTGGTCAACGGGATTAGTGAAACCGAAGGGTATTTCAGCCGATGACAGGTGGCACGGGTGGCCTTGAGGATATGAACGAGCTGTACGAAGCGATCATTCTCGATCACTATCGTAGCCCGAGGAATACCGCGACTGTTGAAGAACCGGATATCGACCTTGAAGTCAATAATCCGTTTTGCGGTGATGAGTTTCATATTCAGCTAAAGGTCGAAGATGACGCTGTTTCGCAGGTTGGCATTACGGGGCGAGGCTGTGCGATTAGCCAGGCGTCGGCTTCGTTGCTGGCAGAGCTGGTCAAAGGCAAATCTGCTTCCGAGGTTGAATCTGCAGTAAGTGCGGTGCGTCGTCTGTTGAAGGGCGAAGAGATCACTGACGCAGAGGCCGATATTCTTGGCGATATCGAGGCGCTTGGCGGTGTTCGGAAGTTCCCTGTTCGCATTAAGTGCGCACTACTGAGCTGGGTTGGCTTGGGCGATGCTTTGCGGGATCATCTGGCGAAGTAGCGGTCGTCATCGTATGACTCAGATCAGCGACGCTGGAGTCTGATAGCTTCGGGCGTCGTCGGACGACTTGGTAGATCGTTGCACTTCTCCTACCCTGGATCTCTTTTATCCGTAAGTGCAGAGCGGCGCAAAAGCTAGCTACTCTTCCGGCGTGAGCCAGATCCTTGTTAGGAAGTCGGTGTCGCCTCTTGGGGTGTTCGGCTTGAAGTCATGGACGTAGTCCCAGAGCATCCAATGAGTGGTTTTGGTTGTCGCCATGAATCGATGTGATCCGGCGAGGATCAGCTGTTGGATTTCGAACAGTATGTCGCTGCGCTTTGCCGAGTCATATTCTCTTGCTTGCGCTTCGATTAGTTGGTCGATTTTAGGGTTGGAATAGCCGGTTGTGTTCCAAGGGCCATCGGAGTGATGAACGGCGAACAGGTATGCAGTTGTACTCGATATTGGCGGCGGTGCTCCGACCATGATGTCGTAGTCGCCAGCGATCCAAACTTCGTCTCCAAATACCCGAGTCGAAACTCGTTTGACTTCTGCTCGAATTCCTACTGAAGCGAGTCCTATTGCTATTTCGGTTGCTTGATCGATGTATTCCTGACCGAACTCACCGACTTTGATGATGATGTTGTCGGTTGGTTTGAGAGCGGCGGTTGCGAGTAGAGCGTTTGCTGCGTCTAGGTCGTTGAAGCGATTTTCAAATTCGGAAATTATCTTCCACCAGCCTTTGTGGGATGGAAGCCCGAGACTTGAGTCCATGTAAGTACCGCCGACTATAGTTTCGATGAAACCGCTACTTGACTGACCTAATATCGGGTACGGATCTAGCGTGAACATCATCGCTTCTCGGACGGTTTCATTGTCCATTGGGCTGCGATTTGTATTTAGTGCAATCTCTACGCCGCCGGCGGGATTTTCTATGCCGATGTAGTAGATATTTTCAAATCTCTCACGTGCGTCGGCAATGGAGTCATGACTTGCCTGGGCTAGATCGATGACCTTGGATCGCATGCCCGCGACTCTGACTGATTCGGATGGGATCACTTGGATGTTGATGCCGTCTAGGTACGGGAATTGATCGTTGTAGTAATCGGTGTTGGCGATGAGAATCGTATTATCTGCATGTACTTCGCTGGCGATCCAAGGACCGCTACCGATGGTTGGACCTCTTCGTAAATCGCCATTCAACTCAACCGCATCTTTGGCGACAATTCGTGAGTGGGAATCGGCAAGTTTCTCTAGTACTTCCGCATCTGGAAAATTTAACCGAATCAGGATTTCTCGTTCGCCTACAGCAGTGAATTCGGTGATATTTGATAACAATGGTGAGTTTGCGTAATCGGCGGTTGCTTGACGATTGAGACTGTATATGACGTCTTGTGCCGTTAATGGTCGCCCGTTTAACGGCGGTAGTTTTTGCCACGTCACATCGTCTCTAAGAAGGATTTTGAATGTGAGCGGTGCAGTTTGTTCCCACATTTCACATAAATCGCAAACGACGGTCGAGTTACCGTGGACTGTGTCGAACTTGAAAAGTCGGGAGTAGGCGAGGCCTGCGCCCCAGCTAGCCAATGATGACGAGGCTGTCAGATGGGGATCACTATGTGGTGGCCCTTCTGGAATTGCAAATCGTAGCGTGCCGCCGCGTTGAAGATCGTCTGGAGGTGTAACGGTAGATGTTGGCGGAATTGCAGTTGGGTTTGCCAAGGGCGTCGCAGTTGGGCTGGGCGTGGATGTTGGGGTGGGTGCAACTGTGGGTGAGACTTTTGCTATAGCAGCAATCGACGTGGTAGTCGATTTAGGGTCTGAAGTGGTGCACTGTGCGATCAACAAAACCGTAATAAGCAATGCAGCAGTTACCAGCATCCGTTCAAATCCCGATCTGTTTTTCATAATCAAAGGAGAATCTGTAATTTCGAATGTTCGATTATTTTCGTTCCGGTGGCTAGAACTGTGCATTATGCGATCAAGGATAACTTTTTCGATATCAAATTGACTGAATGCATATGTATCGAATATGAGTCAGTACAAACCGCAGTTGACCCCGAAAAATCACTGATGTGTTCGTCCAATCTCTCAAATCATGTGTTTTTCGAGCCGCTTGGGAAGCAAATTAGAGATGTCGCACAGTTCGCGTACATAACACTCCTTAAAACAATGATCGTAACGTCCAGCTCTTCTGATATTTTCAATTAACTTGAGTTCGGTGTCCGCTGAATCCGGTGCTAGACGCTGATCGAATATTACTGATTAACTCAGTTTTGTTGCCATTGAAGATTCAAGGTGTATCCCACTCCCTGATGCATACCCATACGTGACGCGCTATACGAACGTAGGCGTCAGTGGCATAACTAGATTTCAAGATTGATCTACTTATCTACTCAATGATTTCGTCTCCAATGAAGATGTCATATTGCATATCTGGCAGTAGCTCAGGATCCCTCTCAAGGCGTTAGAATCTGGCTCACTGGTCTAGGTTCGACTAACGGTGCTCACCAATCACTCAGGAAAAAAAGAATGACTAAGCTCAACATCATGGCATCTCGCCATTCGGCTTTTTACAGCCCAATGATCTGCACTATCGCTGGGGGATTTCTTGAAAAAGAAGGATTGACGGGCGAATACCACGTTGTAGAAGAGGGTGGAAGTAGTGGTGGGGCGGTTGCTGAGGGTCGAATGGACGTTGCTCAGGCGGCGGTTTCGGCTAGTTGGGGTCCGTTGGACAACGGCTCAAGAGCGCCGTTTGCTCATTTCGCACAGATAAACCGTTACGACGGATTTTTTATTGCGGGACGTGAAGCCGATTCTGATTTCTCTTGGAAAAAGCTTTTGAGCGGTACGTTCCTGCATGTTCACGGTGGTCAGCCTGAAGCGATGCTTCGTTACGGTGCTCATAAGATGGGTATTGATTTGACGGCAGTCGACGATATTGATTCACCCGGTGGCGATGTGATGATGCGCCAGTGGCGTAACGGCGAAGGTGATTATTTTCACGAACAGGGCTCGTTCCCGCAGCAGCTTGAACACGACGGAGAGGGATACATTGTTGCGTCGGTAGGCGAGGCTGTAGGTCCAACCGCATTCTCAAGTATGGTAGGACGTTGGGACTGGTTGAATACCGACGATGCCAAACGATTTGCCGCGGCATTCAAGGCTTCTCGGGAATGGGTGAACACGGCTGATCCTGCCGAGATCGCAAAGGCAGAGGCTAGCTTCTTCCCTGATATGGCTGAATCGGCGGTTGCTGCAGCTGTTGGTGCTTATCAGAAGCTTGGAACGTGGTCGGGTGGAATCGCTATCGAGAAAGATCTGTATGAATCGGCGCTCGATGTGTTTGAGCATTCGGGTATGGTCGGGTCACGCCACTCATACGATGAAGTAGTTGTCGCTCCTCCCGGAATGTAATTTGCCTAGGACGAACCTACGCCCCGCTTCATTTTTGAGTATGTTCGATTCCGTATGAATGCACACCTCATGATGAGAGTTAGTTGGCGGTAGAGGAATTTACTCGACCCTGGGCCAGATCCTTCGGAGCCCTCAGGAAATCAAATGGTATGGGAGCATAACTGGGCAAGCTATGAGCGAATTCTGTTATTCGCCAAAAAGCTTATCTCTGGGCGATGATGAACATTCTTTTGAATGGGAATATCGTCGAGCCATCGGCTTGTTTTGGATACGCCTTTGCAACGATTTCGGCGTAGGTGTTTTCGAAGTCTGATCGTTCCGGTTCATCGAGTGCATCAAGAAGTGGTTTGAGCCATGTCCCTTTAGTCCACTCTTTTATTGGATTACCGCCGGTGAGCACCTGTTGATACTCGGTCTCCCAGACATCCATAGAGCTTGCCAGTGGCGAGAGCAGGTCTATGTAGAACGGCGGTGGCTTGACGGGGGCTGGGCGCAACAGAGGTTTCAGTTTGCTACGCCACGGTCCGTTTAGTGCTGCTTCCGAAATCGACGTATGCGAGAGCGCTCCGAAGTTTCGAGGCATCTGCACGGCGAAGACTCCACCAATGGCGATAGACGACATCAGACGGGTGAACAAATCTGTGTGATCGCCGATCCAATGCAGTGCAGCGTTTGTGAATATAAGTTCGGCTGGTTCTTTGGGCGCCCATGATCCGATATCACCGACTTCCCATTCGATATTGGCGGCGCGTTCGGCTGCTTGCTGCAGCATTTCTTTCGAATCATCAATGCCGATAATTCGGGCGTCGGGCCAACGTGTGGCGAGCAATTCTGTTACGTTGCCTGCTCCGGCACCGAGGTCATAAACAATCGATGGTGATTCGAGTTTAACTCGGTTCAACAAGTCGACTGCAGGACGAAGTCGATTGCCGGCGAATTTCAAGTACTGGGAGGGATCCCAAGGCATGGGTTTGAGTCTTTCGAATCGTGGTAATGTTCGTGGTTATTTAGGTGGCGTCGTTGGAAAATTGGTTTCTTTAAAATCTCGTTTGAGCAATCCGAAAATCCGTGCCCAACGTTGAATTTGAGCATCTTCGAACAGCAACGGTTTCCACCCAAGTTTTAGGTAGATGTTGATAGCTGGTAATCGAAAATCATCCGTAGAGAGATATGAATAAGTTGGCGCTGTATCGACAAGTACTTGGGTGGCGGCCGCGACAGTCGCTTGCCCCGCACCGGTTCCTAGATGGTCGGAATGTGCTACGACCCACTGAAGGCTGTGACCGTCGGGGTATTGCGACTTGACGTATACGGCGGCTGTCGATGCAGCGACAACAGTACCGGTAGGCATGTGTTCGACTACGAAAAACCCATCAGGTAGCGTGTGCTTCATCAGATCGCCAAACGGAACGGCATCTTCGAATGCCGTGGCGAACGTTCGAGAGTACGACTGCATATCGTCGTTGGTTGCTTGTCGCAATCGATATCCGGCAGCCGGGGAAGGAACGGACGGGACCAATTCGTTGCCCCTAATCATCTCTAGCTGCGGTTTGATCGATTTTCCGTCCGAGGTGCGTAACTCGTTCAAATCGCAGCAACTCCGAGTCGCTCGATAAGTGCGTCGAGCTGACGGTATATTCCGTCGTCAGGTTTTACTGCTGGCAGTCGTGGGTACGCTTCGGTGAACACTCCTCGACGTTTGAGAATTTCTTTGGCAACCCAGTAGAGTTGGCCTTCGGCAAGCGTGTAGAGCTTTACCAGCGGCTGATAGTGGTGCCATAGCGATTCAGCGGCTTGTTCCTCGTCCGATTGAAAGAGGTCCCAAGTTTTCCGGACGATGTCGCACAGGGCGATGCCTTGCATTGTTCCATTGGCTCCACGTCGCATTTCTTCGATGAAGAAGACTCCGTTTGCGCCACCAAACATCGATATGTTGCCTCCTGCCAATTCGGCAGTTTCGGAGAATCGATTGGGGGTGGGAAGGGTTTCGATTTTTGCGTAGCAGAGGTTTTCATTTTGGTTGGCAAGATCGGCAAGCAACGCTGGTGACATGCCTGCGCCTGTCATGTCTTGCATATAGATGGGCATTTCGGCACTTTCAGCGACATCAATGAAGTGCTGGCGAACGAGAGGTGTTGGAATGTCTGCGATAGCTGGTGGAGCGATCATTACAGCGTCGGCGCCTAGTACTTTGGCGACTCGCGTGTAGTGGGTGGTTTGAACGGTGGATGGAGCTCCTGTGTTCATCACGACTTTGATTCGACCGTTTGCCTGATCAACCACCGCGCTGAGAACTTCGTCGCGTTCGTGATCGTCGAGCTTGTTTACTTCTGATCCATAGGCGATTCCCACGCCGTGAACTCCGCCGCGGATGGCGTATTCGACTTCGGATCGAAGATCTTCGAAAACGATTTGGCCCGCTTCATTGAACGGCATTTGAAGGATCGGGAAGACCCCGCTAAAACTGCGGTCTGGCATAGATTCACCCCCGTTGTCGGAAATCGTGTCAATCGTGTGGCAGTCGCGATTGAGCGACTTAGCACGGTCCGGTGGTCGAATTGTTTGATGTCGATCACCGGACCCATAAGCTATCAGGGATGAAGGCTAAGTTGCACTACGGTCGACGTAGATCGTCTTCGTTTGGGTGAAGAATTCGATTGCAGCCTTGCCTTGTTCACGGTCGCCAGAGGAGCTCGACTTCATGCCACCGAACGGAACTTGTGGTTCTAGTCCTGCGGTTTCGCCGTTGATTTTTACGACACCCGCTTCGATGCGGTCGGCGAAATCGAGAACGGAGTTGAGGTCCTTGGTGAAGATACCTGCGCTCAGGCCGTATTCGACAGAGTTGGCGATGTTCAATGCATCCTCTGCGTTAGCAGCAGGGAGAATCGACAGTACTGGGCCGAATATCTCTTCGCAGGCGACAAAAGCGTCGCTCGCAACGTTGTTTATTACGGTTGGTTCAACGTAGGTTCCCTTGTCGAATCCAGCACCGGTTGGAACTCCGCCACCGGCAAGAATCGATCCTCCGTCGGCGACGCCGCGTGCGATCATCGAGGCGATGTTGTCTTTCGATGCTTGATCGATGACAGGAACGATGATCGATTGCGGGTCGGCACCAGCGCCGATCTTGAGGGCATTTGTTTTTTCGACAACGAGATTTGTGAACTCTTCCATGACGTTGCCGACCACGATCGCACGGGATGTCGCCGTGCACTTCTGCCCTGAGTACTTCATGGCCCCTGAAACGGTAATTTCAGCAGCTTGTTCAAGGTCGGCGTCGGGGAGAACGATTACCGGGTTTTTACCACCCATTTCGAGCTGGTATCGCTTGCCACGCTTTGCCGATTCGGCTGCGATGTTCATTCCGATGCGAGTCGAACCAGTGAATGATATTGCGGCTACCTTGTCATTCGTTATGAGTTCGTTCCCGACTGTTCCGCCTGATCCGGTGATGAGGTTGAACACACCGGCTGGTAGATCGACAGCTTCCCACATTCGAGCGATGAGAGTTGCGACTCCCGGAGTTGCTGAGGCAGGTTTGAGAACGATTGTGTTTCCGTAGACCAGTGCCGGAGCCATTTTCCATATCGGGATAGCGAACGGGAAGTTCCAGGGGGTGATGAGGGTGACTACTCCGAGCGGCATACGGTTCGTGTAGAGCAGGATGTTTGGGTTGACCGATGGCACAACCGATCCGACTGGGTTTGATCCTTCGACTCCGTAGTACTGAAGCAGGGCCACTGCTCGACCTATTTCACCACGGGCTTCGAGAATCGCTTTTCCGCATTCTCTAGTGACCATTTGGGCAAATTCTTCGAGATTGGCTTCAAGGTACGAGGCTGCTTTTAGTAGGTAGCCTCCGCGCGCTAGCGAGGAGGTGCGACGCCAGCTTTCTTTTACGTTGTGTTCCGCGTCGATCGCGGCGCCGGCGTCGGACGCTGTGGAGGCTTGAAATTCGCCGACCACGTCAGATAGATCAGCTGGGTTGGTGCTGGTCGAAACCGCTCCGGAAGAGCCGTCGCTCCAATTTCCATTCACATAGTTTTGGTATCGTTCAGCCATCACATTTCCTTCCGTGTCACAAACTATCGGATTCGATAGCACATACATTACTCTAAGGCGGTTTGTTTTTCTTAGTGAACCTATGAGAAATGGCGGGTTAGTCGGAAAGTCGCATTATTACAAGAGGCGTAATGTGCCCTTCGGTGAGAAAGAATTACTTCCCTATTTCGGTCGTCTTTCGTACCTACTGTCAAAACCTTTCTCCGGTAAACTTTCGGCCCGGCCCTTTAAGAGCAAACCAAAATACTGGGTATTGGTAGACTCTTTGGCGAACGTTGAAATCACACCACGCTTTTACGACAACAAGGAACGCTAATGTTCGCGACGATTGGTCACACATTTGAATTGATGAAAATGAGTTGGGACGTCCTGATGAAGGACAAAGAGCTGCTCTTCTTCCCGCTTTTTACCGTGATTGGTCTGGTAGCAGTAATCAGTATTTTCTCTGGAATTGCCGGCAGTACAGGAGCGTTCACACGGCTCGACGCCAATGCGATCAGTCGTGGCGATCAAATTTTGTATGTGCTAGCGTTCTTTAGCTCCTACTTCGTCATTATTTTCTTCAACGCTGCACTCATTTCTGCGGCACTTGACCGACTCCGAGGAGGCGACCCGAACGTCTCATCAGGACTCAGCCACGCCTTCGCCCATATCCACACCATTTTTATATGGGCACTCATTGCTGCGACGGTCGGACTTGCGTTGCAACTCCTTCGCGCCAACCAGAGGAACGTATTCGCCCGAATGATTATCGATATGATCGGTGGAGTGTGGGATTTCCTTACATTCTTCGTCGTACCGATTCTCGTATCGGAAAACGTTGGAGCAATTGGCGCTATTAAGCGATCTTCCGGACTTGTTCGTAAAACCTGGGGACGCCAAATCACGGCGTCATTCGGCTTTATTCTGGTCTACATACTTGCCGTGATAATCGGAGCCATTCCCGCAATCCTCGTCGGGTTCGTCTCAGGAATCGCCGGAGTTGCCGTCGGCATCATGACCGTCGGCCTCGCTGTCTGCACGGTCAAAGCGCTCGAAGGCATCTTTAAAGCAGCTCTCTACGAATACGCAATGGGCGAAAAGCCAGCCGAGTTCGACCTCCGCACTCTTCAAACCGCATACAAACCGGCTGCGGCAGCCTAGTACTAGTTTCTTGGCGACAGCCGAGATAACTAAGCTCACCGATATCATTGGAGAGGCCGGAATCTATGGGCGGTCTCGACACAAACTGATCCCAGTTACTGTCAAATTCACTGTCAAAACAAAAATCGGTCAGTCCCAAATTAATGAAACTGACCGATTCTAAGTTTGCAAATGTGGTGCCGAGGGGCGGACTCGAACCGCCGACACATGGATTTTCAATCCATTGCTCTACCAACTGAGCTACCTCGGCATTGGCATCCACTTACTGTGCTATCAAGACCTGTTCGGTCGACTGCACGGCAAACAATCGTAGCTGCGGCGTGGTTCGTAGGCAATAGAACTTACGACGAGCCTAAGGGAGTTCGGGTGATTCCTCGCTATGTTTGCTTCAATTTGAACGTCGTTGGCGGTGCTCGCTGCTATAATTTCGACTGCTTAACGTACGTATGTTTGTTGACTGGAACCGGTGCGGGTGTAGTTTGAACTCCAGCGGTTTCTAATCTGTTTTATTCGTAGAGGATACTAATGGCGACTCTGATCATCGCTTCAATCTCGGATCGTTCGGGAAAAACGGCTATCGCAGCTGCGCTCGCTTCAAAGCTGAGCAGTGAGGATTCTCCAGTGGCCGTTGGTAAAGCGCTGGGGAATAGCTCGACGAGCGATAACGACGCTGCGGTTTTCGCAAGTTTGTTGCCTGAGAACCCGGCTGTAAGCGGTGCTACGGCTGATATTGCGTCGGCTATTTCAGCAAACACTGGATCGAGCAATATTGCGATTGTCGAGGGATCATCAAACGCCCAGTCGAATGTTGATATGGCGAACTCTACCGACGGTCTGGTGTTATTGATTGCTCGGTTTGGCGAGGATATCGCTGGTGCTGCCAAAGCGTATGGTTCACGACTCGCTGGTGTGATCATCAACGGAGTGCCTAAGTATCGTGCGGGCGAAGTTTCGGGTGCTTTAGCCGATGAAATGGAAGCTGCCGGAACGAAGTTGCTTGGAACGATTCCTGATGATCGTCGAATGCTCGCTCCGAAGCTCGGCCAAGTTGCTGAGTTCTTAGGCGGGCAGTTCTTGACCGGCGAAGACGAATCGGATCGACTTCTCGATAATTTCCTTATAGGTGGTCTGGTTCTCGATTGGGGTCCGTTCTACTTCTCGAGTCGTACCAATACTGGTGTGATCGTGCGTGGCGATCGTCCTGACGTTCAGCTTGCTGCGATTCAGACTGATACGACTAAGGCACTAATCCTCACGAAGGGTGTGCGACCGGTCGAGTATGTGATGTACGAAGCTGCTCAACGCGGCATTCCGCTGGTGGTAGTTCCAGGCAACACGCACGACGTTGCCGAGCAGATCGAGGGCTTGCAGCCGGAAGTTGGGTTCGATCACTCTTCTAAATTGGATCGGATGATCGATCTGATTGATGAGAATGTCGACGTTTCGGTACTCGAAGATCAGCTCGCTCAACCTGCCACTCGCTAGAAATAGCGTTTTCGCGCCATTTAGATTCAATCCGGCTGATCCATAGTTAGTTTTCAAGTAAGAACTAGCGCATGGGTTTCATTGCGTAGCCACTCAGTAATGGACTTATTTCGTGCCATCAGGAATTATCAGGAGCTTACTCGACACAATCGCCCCGCCAAGCGGATCAGACCGGCGCAGGTTTGGCCCTGTATTTTTCGCTAAGACTGCGTTCTACATTGGCGTCGTCGCTGCCGGAATTTTTGTTTTTACCTCATATGTGTTGTTTGACAACGATCGAGAGCTTGAGGTTATTCCGGCTACGCGGGTCGAGTCGGAGATATTTAATCCGGTTCAGGAATTCTTGATGTCGTCCGAAGTTCAGTCGCTTAATGATCGTTCGGTCATGGTGAATTGCTGGAGCGAGTTTGAAGACCTTGAATTCAAGATCGAATATCTCGATCAGGGTTCGTGGCGAGCAAATGTGTACTACAACTTTGTTCGGTATCACTGGCGAGTCGACGATATGACGTTGGAAGTTACACGCGACCCGTGGGTGCGAACTACTCATCCAACAATTAAGTGCTAACCGTTGTTGACGAAAAGATAGGTTATTTCTGGTGGTCGATATCGTTTGAGTATTTTGAGCACGCTTCCTGGTGTTGCATCTCTAAAGCGACAGCGTTGGACGAAATCTCTCATTGCCTTGACCACGGTTTATATTTCCGTGACGATCGGGATGATTGCTATC
>Ga0115000_10001683_pt1 | contig 19344 bp, 15 predicted proteins | sample ArcticOcean_MG_C_6_FD_89690 | JGI IMG/M metagenome (GOLD analysis project Ga0115000, IMG submission 89690) | Marine microbial communities from western Arctic Ocean - ArcticOcean_MG_CB8_128 | ecosystem: Environmental > Aquatic > Marine > Oceanic | place: Arctic Ocean: Canada Basin | collected... | reverse complement strand
TCTTCTTCGCATTCTTCGCGTCTTCTCGAATTTGCTCGAAACGCGGTCGTTGTTCAAATACTCGGGAGGATTCTCTGGCTCCTACTGACGCACTTCGTCCATTTGTGGAAGGACGATTCTTCATTTCTCTATATTTTGCGATTAAATCTTCTCTCAAAACTGCCATGTCGTGTTGTCTTTTCAATCCAATGATTGGACCTTGACGAGACCTCGTCGCTTTTTTCTTTTTCACGTTGGAGTTTGCATTGAACATGAGGTCAGCGAAAATTTTAGATTGACGATTTCCAGCGCCTCCATTTATACCATTTTTTGCACCACCACCACCACCTTTCCTCTTTATGGTAATTTGCGGCGGTGCCTCTGCAACTTCTCCGAACTTAGGCAGTTCTTTGACTATGCCGAGAAACTTTTCCTTTTCTTCTTCCTCTATCCTTGCTTGCGCTCGTTGTTCCTTCTTCCTCTCGCGAAGCGATTTATACTTAGTCTTCTTCGTTTTCTTTATCTTTTTGCCTTCTTCTCCGAGGATGTCTTCGTCGAACAATTGACCCTTTTCACCTTTATCGGGCATGTTCCTCCTTCGAATTTCTTCTCCCACGTCTTCACTATCATCATCGCCGCTAAAACTACTACTACTGTTACCGCCATCGTCGTCATCGTTTCTTTCGCTTTCTCTCTCTTCCTCTTCTTCTTCTTCTTCTTCTTCTTCTTCTTCTTCTGTATCGTCGTCCTTGTCGTCCCTATCGTTCGTCTTCTGAGCTGTCTTCGAAGCCGGCAGTGCTTCTACATCATCCTGAACGCCCGCGTACTCTCTCGCATTCGCGAAATCTTCGTCGTAAAAGCCTTCGTATTTCTTTTCGTCCTCGTCTTTCTTCCGTTCTTTCTTCTTCGTCTTATTTTCGTTCCTGTTATTGTTGTTCCTGTTATTCTTTCCATTCTTACCCTCCTCGTCGTTTTCGACCGCTGCCACTAAATCGTCCACGTTCAGTCCGTTCTCTCTTCTTTTCTTGATTTCTTGTCTCATCTGTCTCTTTTTAATCTCCTCTTGCGCGCGCATAAACCTCTTGAAAGACGATGGCGCTTCCAACATGGTGTCCGCTTTCAAAGCTTTTTCCACGTAAGAGACGTCGTGCTCTCGAAACGTGTTGTTCTTCTTATCGTACGTCCTGCCCTCTTTCAGCGCTTTCTGCCGTCGCCGTTGCCCTTTACCTCGCTCGCCGGTGCCCATCGTGGTTGTGTTCTCTTTCTTCTTCTTCTTCTTATATCGCGCGCGTCGTCGTCGTCGTCGTCGTCGCGTCAAAGTTGTGAAGCTGAAGCGCTGAATGAACTCTCTTTTTTTGTAACAAACTCTCATGAAAAAAGACTTGCTCTTCATCAAATTTCCAAAAGAGAACAGCACTTTTGCGTACTCTACATTAATGGCACCTCCTTCGATAGACCCACTGGTCGACCAACCGATGAGCTCGGGGAGAAAGGAAGTCTCCTTATCCGCCTTTGCGTTTCTCTTTTCGGAAATCGTCCAATACCATTTGCAACGCGTCTCGGACACGAACGAATTGGAGTTGAAGTTGGAAGAAGCAGGCGCACATGTTGGAAGACGAGTGTTAGAGTTACTCGCGTACAGAGAGAAACCAACGAGAAGAGAGACGAGATTGAATGGAATCTTGATGTTCATACAGAACAACGTGTGGAAGAACCTGTTTGGACGCTCGGCGGATTCGTTGGAAATATATAACGACGACGAGTACATGATTTCAGATCGAGACGTTTTAGTGAACAGATTCATATCGGTGCCGAAAGATTATCAAGGGATGAATTGTGCGAGTTTCGTCGCCGGAGTGGTGAAAGGGTGCTTAGAAAGTGCCGGATTTGACGCGCAAGTGTCGGCGTATGACGCACCGACCGCGGATGATGGGCACTATTCAGTGGCGAGAACAAACTTTTTAGTGAAAGTAGACGCAAACGTTCTCGAACGCGAGCAAAGTTTTTAGACACAAATGATGGTTCAAATCTTTAGAGTAAACGTAGACGTAGCATATTAACATATAGTGTAATGCAAAGTAGTAATAATAGCAATAGTATCTTTAGTTCTAATCAATCTAATTGGTCGATGGCCCAATTGAGATGTGCACGGAATTGCATCGCAGCCGGATAACTCATGTCTCTCGGGACACCGACTCGTTCTCTCAAGTAGCGCAGGCACTTTGCGATTTCTTTGTCCTTCTTCGGTTCTGACGGTTGTAGCGGCTCAGCCGAGCCGTCAAGCATAGCGTCGGCGACGATTCGCAACCAAACATCGACCGAGTCCACGTATTTCTCGTTTGGAACTGCGTATGGATCCGCAAGCGGTGCCTGAAATTGTTTCCTTCCGGCTTCGCCGGCGCCGCGACAGGCAAATCTGGCGACATTTTTCGAATTAGATATGAGTTTATACGCAGCTTCATGTCGCGCTTCTTCTTCTTTCCCAACATCGCACGCGTTAATAGGTTCCAAAGAATTCGTATTCAATTGAATCGGGAGTCTCCAGCTATCTCCCTCTCCGTTGATGATGCACATCGCTTCTTTGACTTCAGCCGTGTTGTCCTCGTAACCAGGTCCGTATTGCGGCGGAATGTTCATCACGTGCGTGTAATAATCCGATTTCGTGGCTCTATATTCTGGGATCTCCTCAAACGCTTGAAACCATCGTTCGATGTTTTTCCATCTGCTATTTCCTCGCAAGTTTAGCCCTTTCCAATATACACACGAAGCGTTCATTCTCTCCACGTGACTGACAAACTGTAAATCTACGAGACTCGGATGTTCTTGATTTTCCAAAAACCACGGTCCGGCAGTAACTCCCAGCGCTTGTTCAATTCTGTCTAATGTAGCCTCGAATCCGCCTCTCGCCCCTCCAACGCCAAATGGCATCGACGGGCGAAAGATGAATCCACACCACGCTCCAAATAATTCTCTTTCCATGCCCATAAGTTGGTTTACTCTGTCGAACTCTTGTTCGGGAACCATAACTTTGTATTCTGGACCGGTAAACTCTCTCTCAATTCGTGCCATGATTTGAAGACTTTCCGTCATCAATTCGCCGTCGAGCTCTATCGCAGGTAACAGGCCGTTTGGAACTTTATCTAAGAATGCTTTCGGCTTATCACCGTACGAACGCATGTTAATTTTTTCGACTCGAAACGGAACTCGTTTTATTAGTAACATCAAGAGCGTTTTTTGGCAATACGGACACCACGCCGCGTGGTCTCTATATAACGTCAATCGCACGTCATCTTCCGATTTCGCGCTGTATAAATGCAGCAGATTATCCGCGTGCGGTTCAGCTTTTCCCTCTTTCCTCTGTTCCGCTTGCTCTTTCATTTTCAATCCCGTTTCGGTGCTTTCTGATTTCGATTGTAAGTCTGACCAAGAAGAAGAGGATGACGATGATGTGTTCACCATCCTCATCGTTCTTCTTTCTCTTGTTGTCGTTGTTGTCGCACAGTTCTTCCTCTTATTATTATTATTATTATTATTATGTATGTGATGATGATAATATCTAGCGGTAGGGCCAGTTGTGAAGACGGAGTTTCTCGCTTGATGTTGCGCGAACATATCTTTGGACGAGACGAATATTTTTGTGTGGACGATGATGAAAGAGAAAAGTCTACAAAAATCGATATAGAGCCGATTTCGATTGAACATTACTCACATTGAAGGATTAATACGTAATACATAATGAAATCTCTCTCTCTCTCTCTCTCTTACATATTTACCACTTGACCAAAGAAGGCTCCATTTCGTCCGGAGCTAAGTAACCCATCAAGTTGATGTAAGTTCCGGTGATGTTCGCCAACCCGGCTTCGGGTAAATCGTCTCTCAACTCGACGCTCGCCGGTAAACCAGGGCCGCCGATGGCGACAGGAACCGGGGCCAACGTGTGCGAAGTCAACGGTAAAGGTTTACCATCCGCATCCTTTAAGCATTCCTTCTTCTTACTTCGCTGCACCATATCGTCGGCGTTGCCATGGTCGGCAGTTACCAAAAATACACCTCCCAACTCATCCACCAAGTCCAACAATTCTTTCAAGCACGCATCGCACTCTTCGCAGGCGGCAATTGTAGCGGCGAGATTGCCCGTGTGACCAACCATATCCGGATTCGCATAATTCACGCGAACAACGTCATATTTGCCAGATATCATCGCTTCCTTCCCAGCGGCTGTAATTTCTCTCGCTTTCATCAACGGCTTTTCGTTGAATTGGCAGTTATCCGAAGGAATTTGGACAAACGTTTCCAACGCTTCGTCAAAATATCCGGATCGGTTCCCGTTCCAAAAGAAGGTAACGTGTCCAAATTTTTGCGTTTCCGAGCACGCGAAAGTTCGCAAACCGTTCTTAGCAAAATATTCACCTGATGTTCTCTCGATTAAAGGCGGTGGAACGAGATAGTTCGTCGGTAAGTGCAAATCGCCGTCGTATTGCATCATGCCGGCGTATAACATCTTCGGGAAACGTTTTCTGTTGAACGAATCAAAGTTTTCGTATTCCAACGCTTTTGAAATCTCAACGACACGGTCGGCGCGAAAGTTGCAGCACACGACGGCATCTCCGTCTTGGACAGCGCCAACTGGAGCACCGGCTTCGTCGACGATGACGAATGCAGGAATGTATTGATCGGAAACATCGGCTGTCTTCAGCGTTTTCAAAGCCGTCGCGGCGTCGGTAAACGTATGTTCCGCTTCGCCTAAAATGTGCGCGTTGTACCCTCTTTCGACCATCCCCCAATCTGCTTCGTAGCGATCCATAGTCACGCTCATTCTTCCACCTCCAGAACCAACTTTCGCATCGCATCCTGCTTTCGTGAAGTCATCTAAATCTTTTTGTAAAGTCGCGAGGTACTCGTGGCACGTTGCGTCTGGGACATCTCGGCCATCCGTGAGAATGTGCAAACGCATGCGCTTACACCCGTCTTTCACGGCTCCTTTCATGACGCCTAAGAGTTGGTCGTATCGCGAGTGCACGCCACCGTTCGAGAGCAGCGTAATCAAGTGCAACGTGTTGGACGCGAACGCCGGTTTTATGTAGTTCCACCCCGGGTCGGTGAACATGGTACCTTTTTCGAGAGAAATGTCCACCAACGAAGCGCCTTGCGCGATGATTTTACCCGCACCTAACGCGTTGTGACCGACTTCTGAGTTTCCCATGTCATCATTCGTGGGTAAACCGACGGCTTTTCCGTGCGCGAGCACGGAGCGGTAGTATTTTGATCCCTGGTCGCGTAATTTGTCCATCGTCGGCGTCTTCGCGACGTGACAGGCGTTGTACTCGTCTTTGATGTCGTTCTCGCCCCATCCGTCGAGAATGCAGACTAAAACGGGTTTCTTCTTTGGAATGACCGGATGCGGTTGTAACTCCATCTTTCAATATACTATTTATATCCGCGCGCGAGATGAATTAAAGTAGTTATATCTATTCCAATTTTTTCGGGTTTTTCGGATTTTTGAGATTTTCTATGCCCTAATTTTTCTCTCTCTCCTTTCGGAGGAGCTTGAAAAAGGGGAGGGAGGCCCCCACAACACAAACTACTACGCGTACGAGTCATTTTTCCTCTAAAAGTGTACTTATATACTATTCTTTACAACCAGAAGAACAACTGATACCGGCTAAGCGTCCACTCGTCCACGCCCAGAGAAAATTAAACCCACCGATTCTTCCGAATATATCGCATATCTCTCCGCACACGTAAATGTTCTTCATCTCTTTCAGCTCCATGGTTTTGGTATCGATGCCTTCGAGCGCGATGCCGCCGCCCGTAACTTCAGCTTTTCTGTAGCCTTGGTGACCGGTCGCTTTGATTTCGTAATTCGAAAGAATATCGATCAAATGCACCCTTTTCTTCTTCGGTAAGTTTGAGACGTTCGTAGTCAAATCCACTTCGGCTTCTTTCAAAAGCGCTTCGCACAAACGCGTGGGTAAGAGCGGCTTTAAGCGTCTTACGACCAAGTCCGAGCCGCTTTTTCCAGGGCTCAAAACTTCGTTCCAATCGCAGGACGGATTCCAGTTCACGACCAGTTTACTACTGCTACTACTGCTGACGCTGCTACTATTGCTATTGCTACTTGAATTATTCTCGCCACTGCCATCTGCAATACTCTTAACCACGTTGTGGCTTAAATCTAAAATCGACGGACCAGAATACCCTTTATGCGTAAACAAGAAACCCATTCTCGCGGCTTGCTTCGCTTTCTTCTTTTCAACTTTTTTTATCTTTACTTGACAATCGAGCGATAATCCTGGAAGATACTCGCCGCCTGGATGCTCTCCTACCAACGGCACTAACGCTGGATACGGTTTGTTCACGCCAACTTTCAAATCTCTTTCGGCGATGACGTATCCCGTGCCGTCTGTCCCTACTGCGGGGAAGGAAGAGCCGCCCATCGATAACACCAAGACGTCCGCTTCGATATCTTTTCCGTCCTCGGTATTCACGACGTACGTATCGTTCGCTTCATTTTTTGTGATTTTCTTCACGTTTGTTTCGTACTGGAACGTAACCCCCTCTCGTTTACACGCCTCGACGAGTTTATCTCTCACTTCTCTCGAAGAGTTGGAAAGAGGAAAATATTTGTTCGTCGTGTGTTCGATGCCGAGCTCGATTCGCACGTCGTCTCGAAGCCAACCCAAACACTTTGGAACCGTCCAGCTTTGTAAAATAGCTTTCGCCAAGCGAGGATTAGAGTCCGTGACGTAATCATCTATGGTCGCTTCCACTGGTAACACGTTACATCGCGCTCCTCCGGACATTAAAATTTTCTTCCCGCTCTCTTTCGTCTTCTCGTACACAGTCACTCTCACGACAGTTTTTGCATCCTTTTGTGTGACGGCGGCGAAATACGCCGCCGTCAATCCAGCTGCGCCTGAGCCTAAAATCGCAACTTCTTTCACACGATCCGCTGCTGCTAGTGCTGAAGATGATGATGATGAAGCCGTTCTTCTTATTTCTGTTCTACATTCCCGTTTCGTAGGACGACGACGAAGTTGGTCGTTATTTTTTTTCCAAGACGAGTGCGAGTCGTACGCTGTTGTTGTTCTTGTTGATGACCTTACTGCTGCCAAAGCACAGCCTCTGATCCGCTGATGCGTCGTCGTCATTTTCGGTTAGAAGTCTTGCACCCACTTTAAAGGAGGCCAGGGACATTCACTTCACCACCACCCTTTTTTGTGAGAGGACAAATGCCAAAGAGCGAAAAAAAAAACAAAGAGCAAACAACAATCAAAAATAGTTTTGTTTTCGCCGTTTCGTGTCGGGCGTGTCGGGGGTCAGGCTGTCAGAGGGCAAAAAACAACAAACGCGGCGACTTTTGGACTTAAAGGTGCTGGCGTCCTTTCCAACCACGAAAAAAAAGATTAGAAGAAGAAAAAATCATTATTTATTACGTTACTCGTGGACAAGAAAGAGACGCCGCCAGCACACACAAGAAGAAGAAGAAGAAGAAAGTATCTTTCCTTCCCACGCAACAAACACGCAAGAAAGAAGAGCTTGTGAATAAACGCAATCCTCTTCGTCGTCGCCGTCGTTTCGTGTGAAAAAACTTTTCGATCGTCTTTTGTTCCAAAAAAAGTATAATCTCCCCGTCGCAGAAGAATAAACGCGCGAGAGAAAGATGAGCAGTAACAACGACAACATGAAGAGCGCCATGACCATTATTGGTGTTTCTGGTTCTGTGTACGTCGCCGTGAAGATGTCCTGGTTTCGTAAGAACCCGTTCCACGTCTTCTCTGGCAAAACTGGCGCCATGTCGAAGAGTTTAGTCGACGCCGGGATTCAGTCCTACAACACCTTCTTCGAACAAGAAGACGGGAAAGGCGTCGGGTCGAAAATCGTGTCCACTCCGGATTTTGTGAACAAGTTTTACTCTTTAATCACGGACTTTTACGAATATGGATGGGGTGAATCTTTCCACTTTGCGGCGAGAGAGAAAGGAGAGTCTTTTGAAAAGTCCATCATTCGCCAGGAGCTCGCCATCGCGGAAAATATCGGCTTGAAACCAGGAATGAATGTGTTGGACCTCGGGTGTGGTGTTGGTGGCCCAATGAGAAATATCGTCAAAGGAACCGGTGGTAAAGTCACCGGCATCACGATTAACGAATACCAAGTTGGCAGATGTGAAACGTTGAACAAGGCGGCAAAGTTGGACCACTTGACGGAGATTATCCAAGGTAACTTCATGGATTTAACAAAGGTTTTCAAGGACAGAAAGTTTGACGGCGCGTACGCGATTGAAGCCGCGTGCCACGCGAGTAACACGCAAGCGTTGTACGAACAAGTCTTTGCCGTCTTGAAACCGGGCGCTTCCTTTGCTTCGTACGAATGGTTGCGAACAGATAAATACGACGCTACGAACAAAACTCACGTAGATATCGTCGACGGTATCGCGGAAGGTAACGCTCTGCCAGAAGTCCGCACGATAGAAGATTGCATTCAAGCCGCGAAAGGTGCTGGTTTTGAAGTTACTTTAACTTTTGATCGCGCGACGACGGGTGGCGTTCCGTGGCAACAAGCCATGAAATCTGCTCGCAGAGCTGCGTATTTGACGCACCTCATGACTGGTTTGTTAGAGTTTATTGGGTTTGCGCCGAAGGGTACTCAAGCGGTTCACACTATGTTGCTCAAAGCAGCAGTGAACCTCGAGAAGTCTGGTGACTTGGGTATCTTCTCTCCGATGTACTTGATCGTCATGAAGAAGCCGCTTTCGGCATAAAAAAGGAGAACCTGAACGCACGAGAGAAAGATAGAAGAATGAAGGATTGTTTACAAGCGGAGGTTTCGATTACTATATATAAATAAATTTTTTAGACATTTAATGAGGAACCTATGAACCTATATATGTATTGTGCAAAAGTTGTTCGAATGATTAATGCGCGCATCGAATGTGATGAAAATAAGATATCGTTTTCCATTGTCGTCATCATAGTAGGTGTGCTGTTTGCGATGAAATACAAAACATTGAATGTGTTGTCATGTTGAAACTTCTTCATTACATAATGTGATTTTTTTACGGTTTACCGCTGCTGACCTTGACCATGGAGGCGCGCACTAACTTTTCGCCCACTAAATACCCTTTTCTGAACTCTTCCATGATGTGGTCTTCCGCTACATCCTCCGATTCTTCTCTCATAATAGCCTCGTGTACGTTCGGGTCAAACGGTTCGCCTTCGCCTGGAACAACTTTCAATCCCTCAGCTTCTAACGTTTCGAGCAATTGCTTGTGAAGCAGCTGGTATCCTTTGATTATCTTTTCTTCTCCTTCGTTTTCGCCCTTGACGTTCTTCGCCGTCAAGTCAAAGTTATCTAACACTGGCAACATAGCTTCGACCATCTTCGATTTCACCGCCGGCGCCAAGTCTGCTTTTTCCTTCGCCGTTCTCTTTTGGAAGTTTTGGAAGTCCGCCACGGATCGCAAGTATTGATCTTGAATCGCCGCTTTCTGGTCTTGCTCGCCTTGGACTTGCGCTTCCATATCCTTCACGGACTTTTCCAAAGCCATGACTTCTGTTTGGAACTTGGCCAACACGTCCACGTCGTTATCCGAGTTTTCCATCAACTGCGCGAAATAGGAAGTAAACTGGGACTCCTTCAACGCAGACGAGTCATCGTCCGATTTCTCCTCCTCCTCTTCTACTACTTCTGCGTCGTTGTCGTCTTCATCTTCCACTTCGATGGCTTTAGATACGATCAAGCTTCTTTTCGTATCGCGAAGAAGAAGAAAATTCGTTGCCGTCTTCTTCGATTGGTTTCGATTATTTCTATAAAAAGTCAAGGAGGAGGAGGACGAAGAAGAGCGACGACGACGACTGGAGGCGGCAGACGCGCGAACAACGGAGAACGATGCACGAACGGGGTGGTGCGCGTGCGTGGCAAACATTTTTTTTTATCGCGACAGACAGACCCCTGTTTTTATGACAAAAAACGACGGCGGACACAACACAAAGGAGGAAACTACCCTCATCCATTTCCTTTTGTTTGATTTCCTCGTCTTTCTTCTCCATTCTTCTCCATCTTCTCCACATCTCTCCTCCTCTCTTTTCTCCTCCTCTTTCCGCAAACAACAAAAGAAGAAAATCTTTTCTTCTCTCTTTTACTCTCTCTTTATCTCTCTCTTTTATAACAACAACAACCATATTATAAATAAAACAAGTATTATGCTCAGCGAGGAGGAAAACTACGCGCTTTTACTCTCCACTTTAGCCGGGTTGAGCACCTCCGTGGGGGGCGTTTTAGCCATATGGAAACGACCCGATGCGAAGCTGTTAGCGTTCTTATTAGGGACGGCTATTGGAGTTATGGCCACGTTATCTTTCGTAGAATTATACGTGAAAAATGTACTGGAGAATGGATTTTGGGGAGTCACTCTGTCCACCATGGCGGGTGCGGTTTTATACGCCATCGTGGAGCCGTTGTTACCTCACGTCGACTTGTTTGAAAAAGATGGTCCCGGTGGAACCAAACAGAAACAAAATGGAGGAGGATCGGGAGGATCGGGAGGAGGGAAAGTGAAGAGCAGCGAATTGAACGCGTCATCTTCTTTATCGAAATCAATGTCCTCGTCCATGTCTTCTGCTATGAACGAGCGGGGCAATTCTGTGCCGGGCGAAACCGAAGCTTCGCGCGGTCGTTTGATGCGCTTGGGTATTTTAATGGCGGTTGCTATGACTTTACACAACATTCCAGAAGGTTTCGCCGTGGCATTTTCATCTTTCACTGAAATTGGGCCGATAATGGCCATCGCAATTGGTTTACACAACGTGCCGGAGGGTATTATTGTCGCCGCACCGGTGTATGCTGCGACGGGATCAAGGAGGAAAGCACTGGCGTTGGCGACGGCTTCGGGTTTGAGCGAACCGCTCGGAGCATTGTTTGCGTTATTCTTTATTCAGCCGTACTTGACGCCTTTGCGATTACAATACATGTTAGCTGCAACTGGTGGAGTTATGTCTGCGGTGTGTTTTATCGAGCTTTGGCCGGAAGGAAAGAAATGTAAAAATGATTTGAGTTTAGCGAAAGGAGTGATACTTGGGAGCGCCTTGATGCTCGGTACGCTCTACGTCGGCGTTTAAGGAAATGAAATATCTATGTATATCTTAGTCATCATAGAGATGGTGTTGCATTTACAAGGTTATTGTTGTTGATATTGTTGTTTAATATAGTTGTAATTTTGATACAAGAAAAGTTAACGCGTGTGGCACGCTTTCAACTCTCCATTCATATCAACCACAAATCAATCAATCGGTCGTCGTCACAAAATAGCGCACGTGCAAAACACAAACGCAAACCCAAAGAAGAGAGAAAGAAAGAAATAAGTGATTGATAAACAATGTCCTCGACTAATAACGAGGAAGAAAAGAAGAAAGAAAAAGACGAAGTGGACGAACTCGTCGAGTTTTTGTCGGACAAGCGTTCGGATGTGAGAAAAGAAGCCGCCACCATCGTCGCCGGCTTAACCGGCACGGACGATGGCTTACAAACCTTGACTGATAAAAGAGAAACTTTAATCTCTCCTTTGCTTCATTTGTTGGGGAAAGATCCCCCGGAATCTACCCCATCCGCTCAGGCGCTGATCAACTTGACCGGACACTCCTTGGAAGTCGTCTCGTTGGCGGTGAACAAAGGTGCCGTGGAAAGATGCATAGATTTTATTAAAGATGGCGAGTGCGCACCCGTGGATTTACTCATGTCGCTCTTAGCCAACATAACGAAAGCAGAAGGTGGTGTACACGTTCTTTCTCAAGAAGGTAAACCACTGGAAGGATTTTACATCCAAAGACTCGTGCAGTTGTTAGTCAGCGGGAAGCCTCAAGAGACGTACGCGCAAGCGGCGAGCGTTTTATGCAACGTTTCCAGGCATCCCATAGGAAGAAAAGTGATTCTCGATCGAAAAGGGTCCATAGTCAATCTAGTTACTCCGATGTTAGCATCCACGTGCGATATTAGAAGGGAGCGTATCGCGGCGACCATACAAAACTTGTGTTGCGACTCGGAATCTAGAAAAAAACTCTTAGCGTTGGACTCGGAAGAAACGCCTATTGTGAAAGCACTTCTTCGACCAATAAGTGGTGCCAAAGTGAATAAAGAACTTTCCGATAACGTTAGGCGCGGCTGTGCGGGTGCAATTTTACTATTAGCTAAAGAGGAGGAGGGAAGAGAGATCATGAAGAAGCTCGATGCTCCCGTTTTGTTGAAGCAAGGTTATGAGCTGGAAGAAGAATCGGACGTTTGTGACGCGTTGGAACAGACCGGGGACGTGTTCTTAAAACACGGGATGGTCCCGGATGATATGGTTCCAAAAGACGTATCCGCTGAGGTCATTCCTGAAGGAGAAGAAGGAGAAGAAGAAGAATTACCGCCGCTCATAATGGGTTTGAAAAATTCAAGTTTGAATCAAGTCGATTGAAGCATAAAAAATGTAATATTATTAAAGATGAAAACATTTTTGCTGCCAGTTTTAAAGTATTGTACAAAATTTTCTGCGCTGCTGCTACTGCTGCTACTACTATCATCTAATGTTTCTAAAGATACTGTGGTACCTGCTAAATTTCTTTCTGAATGATCACAAACTTTTCAACAAACGATGGGGAGAAATATGGAAATTTCTCTTTTGTTGGCCGCAGCAACTCTTCCGCCGGAGAGACATGTCAAAGTGGTTGAATCGAACCCGATATCGCCCGAACACACTTTACTCTTATTCTCGATATCGTAAATAGTTAAAGCGGAAGTACCTTCACCAGCTGTCACAATCGCTCTTCCGTTGAACGTAAAAGCTGGACAATACAACATCTTGTGTTTTTGAACTCGCGGGTGCTTGTGGGCATTGAATCGGTGAAGCTTTCCTCCATGAACGCGTCGAACGTCCCATAAGTTGATTGAATCATCAAACGCGGACGTAACAATTTGATTGATATCACCTTCAACGTTCCATTCGACGAAATTTACCGCGCAGCCGCCGTGAGCATTCTCGATGTGGTGCACCGGTCTCGCTTTCGAGTCTCGTGTGTCCCAAATGGCGACGATGCCATCGTTCCCACACGTGGCAAACACGTCCTCGCTCCTCGCTTTCACGCATTTTACCACGCCAGAATGGAAATCATCGAATCTTCTCAAAACCTTGAGTTGACCGTCCTCGGTTATTCTCGAAGAACACACGCTCCTATCTTTTGAAGCCGTAAAAATCGAGTTTTCGTTGAAGACGTTCAACGAAAACACCCCGGCTTCGTGCATGTCTGTGTTTCTGGTTTGTAAGGTCGGAGTTTGCTTTTTGACTTCAACGGATGCGATGTTCCACAAAGCTATAGTACCATCCATACCACCAGCGGTAGCGAGCACATTGTTGCGGTTGTTCACAAACTGCGCGTTTGCGCACCACCCTTGATGGGCCTTGTAAGACAGGAGTAAGTCGGAAGCCGACGAGAAGATTGAAACAATTCCACCATCTCCAGCTGCGGCGATCAAACCATAATTTCTACTTTCATCGATGGAATAGTACCCTTTTTTAATCGATTGGTCGACGAGTTTCTTCTCATTGGCTTCTTTATATCCTCTGAGGAACACCGAAGAAGAAAGAGAAGGAGGAGAAGAAGGCAAAGTCGGAGGAGGCTTTTGTTGTTCTTGTCGTTGTCGTTGTTCACAATAATACCAAACAGCGGACGTTTCAAACACTTCTTCTCCTTCTTCTTGATCTTCTTTTTCTGGTATCTCTTCTAATGATTTGTTTTGCTCTCCGTCTGCTCCTTCGTTTCCGTTCTGTCTCGCTGTTCTTGTTCTCGTTGAGCGTCTTAGTATTTTCGTTTCAACACTCCTCCTCAGCGTCCTCAATGACGATGATAACGGTCTCTTCTTACTCTTCTTATTCATGCCATTAATCGTACTTCCTAAAACATCAATACCCATGTTTTGCATGATTTGTTGGTTTCTTTGTATTCGGGTTAATCTTTCGAGTTCATAGGCGCACAGTGTGCCTCCCGTCTCCTTCTCAATCATCATCCTTTTCTTCGCCTCCTCCTCGCTTTTGTTTTTGTTTTTGTTATTGTTCTTTTCTTCATTTGGCAAAAGTTTAAAATTTCAAAATTTTCTTTTCCGTCGAGAGCCAACGCCTCGGCATCATCGCTCACGATCATCATTCAACCAAACAGACATTCCGCGGCACTTTGTTAGGTCTCACCCAGGTTCGGTACGACCCGATGGAGGTTCCCCTCGCTTGTCTAAACCTTCCTTTAAAAATGACGAAAATTCATTGTAATTCTGTTTATTTTTATTTTTATTTCCTTCTTTTTACGAGAAGATGTGATATTCCCGAACTTCTATTCACATCTCACAGCTTCTGAATTTACCATACATGTAAATATGTAACTGAATGCGCGAATTTCATTTTTTGGGGGTTTTTATTTTATTTTTATTTTAATCAAAATTAATTCGACGAATTGTTTAAACCAAATTAACACACTGATCATTTTTTCATGCACAAAAGGAGACTTTCTCATAGAATTTAACAGATTACTAATTATTCATGCATCAAGGTGCACTTTAATGCATATTTAATTCAGATTAATGCCGTTTTCGAAAAATCATATTTTATTTATTTATTTATTTCACCCAGAAATTAAAATATTCCCATAATTTGGCAGGTATTCTCAAGTTTAAAAGATCACATACTTGTAATAATTAATTTAAAGGTGGATAAATTCCTATTCACTGGGATTATCGCTTCGGAAGAAAAGTTCAGAAGCAAAGAAGCAACTAACAACATCAAAAATCTTCATTTTCTGTTCTCTCCTCCAGGAACAACAAACGAGAAGAAGAAAACAAAAATGATGTCGAGAAAGACAACAGTTCTCGTCTTAAAACTGTGAAAACGCTGTCAATGTCTGAATTGACGCTGTTTTTGCCGCCCGATAACGACAGCATGACGAATGGAGCGGTTATTTCACTTCTGAATTTGCACTTGAAAAAGCTCCTGGCCTGCTCCTCTGAGGAATTTAAGATAGTTCTTCACCAGGATTCATCGATACCAAAAATATTGGATTCCTACCTTCAGTATCGACAAAGATCGTTCGATAAAGCCGTCGACATTCAACCGAGCCGAGAAGAGGAAGATTTAGCAAAACGGATATTTTTATTGCTGATGAGAATTTCCTCTGAAAAGGAGAAAGCAGTCACAAAGAGGTTCTTTACGGTACCGAGAATAATCGACATAGCCACGTTATTCGCTCCTACGAACAGACTCTTGGTGGCAAATTTGTTCGAAAACGTGTACGGGGTAGCTCCTGAGATTTTCACGACGGAATTGAACGAAAGTTTCCAAGTAATCTCGAATAACTTTACCTCGTTGGTGCGCGGGGACGACGCTTCCTCTTCCGAAGTCTCAAAGGAAGACGCACTTCGCTATCTCCGAGATGCGGCGAGAAGTTTGGTTGCATTCGTCCACGCTCTTCCTTTTGATGACGAGAAGAGAAAAGGAAGATGGTGGGACGAAAGTTTTGTCGATTCAGTGAGTAGAGTTATTGACCACCTGAATGGTAGTAACACTGGAGATGACGAAATGCTTGCAAAAGATGTGTCAAAGAGTTTTGAAGAACTTCACAGACTTGTTGTAGGCGATGGTGCTCTTAATACTCCACCATCTATGTCGAAAGAAGCGAAGTATGTAATTGACGAAATCCGTTCCATATTACCGGACTACAGTGAAGCATTCTTGTTGAAATGCGTGGACGTGTACGGACTCAACGCAGAACGAATCACCCAACACTTATTAGAAGGAGACGTGCCAAAGGAGCTTTTCGAAGAGAAGAAGAAAAAGAAGGAAATGGCTCAACAACGACCGCCAGTGCCAAAACAACAACAACAAAGACAAACGACAAGCTTTTTGAACCCCAAAGCGGAAGGATTTTACGTGCCACAACCAAAGAAGTTTACCACAGAGGCAAAGAATGTGCTGGATAAGTCAACTCGTTCCAACAAAGAGGCCGTGTTGAGACTCCTAGAAAATCTCGAGTACGAAGACGAATACGACGATTCGTTTGACGATTTACCTCCGCCACCTCCAAACGCGGTAGAAAAGCTTGAAGACGACGCAGACCCAGAATCTGAAGAAAAAGCGTTTTGGTTTTTCAAAGGGCGCGTATACAACGCACCTAAAGAAGGTGCGATAGTTATTAAAGCTCGGTCTCCTCAAGAAGCTTCTCGCATAGCAGTGGCACAAATCGACTCCGAGAAAACGTTTGGTTTAGGTGAAGGTGGGAATAAAGCTGTATTTCCTCGACACGATGCGTCTGTTTCAGGAGAACACCACCTGCAAGGTGAACGACAGCAGTCGAAAAAAGGAGGAGGAGGAAGAGGGGGAGGAGGGGGAAAAGCTTCTGGTGTCAGCTCTCGCGGTGCTGCGTCCAACGCCCCGTCTTTTCAGGAACGAAACAGGCGGAAAGCGGCTTCATCGAGGAAACGCGACGTAATATAGGAAGAAAGATAAAAAGATAGACAGATAGTTAGAGAGAGGTGTTAGCAGCGCAGAATAATAATAAGAATAATACTTACAGTAGAAGTGTAGAAGTGAAACACAGAAAGCTCAAAAAGACGTTTTTCCTTTCTCGGTCGTTACAAATTTGCTCTCTCGTGTTTTGTAATAAAAAGGAGAATGGAAGACGTACACGGAGAAAGCGTCTTCCAAAATACGGATCCTGGAACGACTACTACTACAACCACTGGTAAAGAACGACGCACGAGTGAAAGGGAAAGCGGCACTACCACGACAACGACGTCGTTTTTGTCCACCGCGTACGCGATATCTTTCAGCGATTTCCTTCTCGTCTTTCTCCTGTTTCTTCTCTTTCTGATTGTCTTACGAAAAGTGTATCGGTACGCGTTTAAGAAGAAAGATAAAACGAAAAAGAAGAAGAAGAATTAGAGAACATGAAATCTTCCACTCCACTTCTCCTCGACGCTCTGAAACGACGAAGCGAGAGGCACCGGATGGAATCTCACGTCATTCTCTCCCCCGTTTTCGAAGTTTTGAGTCTCGATTTTTGCCAGAACAAGAAGGAGTCACAGAAGAGAAGTAGGAGAAAATCAAACGAACATCTGAATCTGGCAGTTGCTGAACTTCAAAGAATAATCAAGTCACAGCTCGTATCGCGGAAAGATGCGATGGCAATGTTACTCTTCATATGGGCAAACTGCGATGGTTACGAACAAAACTTCTTTCCTACTAAATCAGAATACGATGACGGTGTCGACGCGTTGTTGAAACGTTTTCGAGTCAGCACGGAAGCGTTCGTCCACGTGGTCTTGAGTTGTGATTTGCTCCACGAATTCAAATTGGCGTTAGAAGATGCAAATGATACATATTTGAATGAGCGAATGGCTTCCGCAGTATTCTCGCTCGCTCAGAATGAAGTTTCGGGACAAATAGTTGACATCATCGAGAAACAAAAGACGGACGGCGGTGACGGAAAGTACCGTACTCCTTTTTTGCAAAACAATACGATTCGCAGGCTAGAAATGCATAAATATGTGGGAGAGATGAACAACAACGACGACGGTAATAGTTTTAATAACAGCTCTTATTTTGAGGGAGTCGTGGAGAAAGAAATGGTTAAAGTCATGAATCGCATCAATTACGAGAAGCAAATGTCTGTGAAAGAAGCAGTTCAGTTCTCCAGAAGTTTACTCCCTCTGAAACTTTCATCTCCGGCAAAGTTCACGCAACTGTTGCTTCATTACGCTGCTGAAAATAGCTCGAATATGCCCTTGATTTTAAGTGCGGCGTATAATTCTCCTGGACTCATTGAATTGGAATTTTTTATTCGCGCTTTTAGAGAATTAGTGGCGACGAAACCGCATTTGCTGACTACACTGAACACATTCATAGCTTCATTATTTAACGAGGACATGGCTAGAATGCACACGGATGGTAATGAGAATTATGATAGTTCTCTATTCGATCCCAGAGAAGGAATTCTGTACGTTGTGCTTCCGTTACTTCACAGTAGCAACGAGAGTGGCATCCTAGAATTTGCGATACATCTTTTGCGAGACATTACTATCAACGACACTCAGTTCGATTACACCTTGGTATTTCGAACGTATCCAGGTAGTATTCTGTTATCTTTGGCCTCTGTGGTTAATTCTCGGAATGCCGATGACGGGTGTTCAGAACGTGTGCGGGAGTTGGCATCTTCGACTTTATCTGTCTATGTTGATAGATTTGGGCAACTCGCAAAGGAGAAAAGAATTCATCTCACAAAGCATGCGTTGGGGTCGATCGAAAAACTGAGTTCTGTTGCTGTTTCCCATTTAGATTGGGACACGCGGCTGAGAATCGAGCCGGTGCTGAAGTACGGTCGACGTAAACACGGTTCAGTAAGCGAGAAGCCACCGCCAAGTTTGAATTGCAAATTTGATTCTGTCACGCTCTGGATTAAGAATGTTCTCGAAGATATATTCTGCATCTCTCGGTCTGGCGATGAAGCTTTATCGCGAGTATTACGTTTGTTGTTCCCATTCGACCGAGAGGTTTTAGAAGAAAGGGAAGAGTTCGATTCCAATATCGATGCATGCTTAGTTCAGTTCAGAAGTATACTCGTCGAAGTCAGTGTAAAGTATCGAGACCATTTAAAGCTGGCGCTATTATGGGCAAGCTCGGAGGTTTTCCCTCGTTGTACGTTTTCTGAAATTCGGAGAATAATATTTGGTCTGTTTCCAAAGCTTCTTCCTCAATTCTTGAACACGTTTGACGTAAGTGCAAGAACGTATGAGGATGAGATAGCAACGGATGGTATTGCGCTGGATTTGTTTGTCAAAGTGATCGAGACGACGCAAAATACAATCGACTTTGAAATCTTGACTCGGCAACTCGCCAATATAGTTTCCTCATCGCCTCGAGAGTCTTTCGTGTTCCAGCTTCTAGGCTTTAGGAATTTATGCTCGGCACTATCCATTGTTTCTATGTCATCCAGAGGTGGATCTAAGAGTCGGGCTGAAGGCGCACTTTCTGCTGCTGCTTTTGATATTTTAGCTAAAGTAGTAACATCGAGCGAGTCCGAGGAAAATAAAAGGAAAAAGTTGGAAGAAATGCTCGAGGTTCTTTCGAAAGCTGCTCTTCCAGACATAGTAAAACAGATCAAATTAGAAATTAGTAAGTTGTAGCATATAATAAGGATAGCTTTGATAGCTTTGCCGCTGACCTAGTAATATATATATAAATAAAAACGCGCACTTTTTTCTTCGTTAAACTATTGTCTTTCTATTTTCTTTACTATCGTTGTTTCCTATTAATGGTTGAGTTTTGCTCAACGCGTGGTGATCTAAGATTGGATC
>Ga0115000_10001678_pt1 | contig 19358 bp, 19 predicted proteins | sample ArcticOcean_MG_C_6_FD_89690 | JGI IMG/M metagenome (GOLD analysis project Ga0115000, IMG submission 89690) | Marine microbial communities from western Arctic Ocean - ArcticOcean_MG_CB8_128 | ecosystem: Environmental > Aquatic > Marine > Oceanic | place: Arctic Ocean: Canada Basin | collected... | reverse complement strand
TTCCACAAGGAAATGATGGTCAGGCGAGGGTTTGGAGAGGCTGCGGACCGTATCCAGGAGCTCTACCTGGCGAAAAGAAAGGAAGAAGCTATCGCCGCCGTACCCGATGAGTTCGTCGACAGTGGCGCCTTGGTTGGTCCAGTCGATCGCATCGCCAAACGCTTCAAGGCCTGGGAAGAAAGCGGCCTGACAGGGCTTACAATTTCAGGTGATACAAACGCTATTCGCACGATGGCTGAAATTGCACGACTCAACTTTCCCCAGAACTAAATTAAAGACCAGGAATACCCAACTGTGCCAGGGAACTGAGAAAAAAACGATGAACATCGCACCCTCGGGCGAATGACATCGGCAGTAGCACTGCCGATGTCATTGCCAAAGAGACTCAAAAAATCAATCGAACAATTCGCCGCCACAGGCTGATGCTGTGGTTCCATACTTTTCGTATGCCTTGATCACGTTCGCGCCTGTACGCCAGCGATGAACTTCATCCGGCCCGTCAACTAGCCTCTGGGAGCGGATTCCAGTGTACCAGCGTGCAAGAGGTGTATCGTGGCTATAACCCAGGGCACCGTGCAACTGCAATGCAGTGTCCACAACCTGATGGACCATGTTCGCCAGGAACACCTTCGCAATACCATTTTCCTGTTTGAGGTCCATACCCTTCTCTGCCTTGTAGGCAATATGAAGTAGCATTAGCCGAGCTTTGTAAATTTCAGCCGCGCAGTCAGCCATCATCCAACGAACTCCCTGGCGGTCTGCAAGTCTCTTACCGAAAGTTTCACGACTCGTGATGTGTTTGGCCGCAAGGTCCAGCGCACGCTGTGCCATAGCAACATTGTGCATACCATGGCGCAGGCGACCATAAGCCAGCCGATGCTGCCCCATGTTAAAACCCTGACCCCGCCCACCCAGAATATTTTCTCGTGGAACACGAAGATTCTCGATATTAATTTCAGAGTGAGAACCGCCAAGTTTTAACCCCAGGTCAGTGTGTGGCTGCATCGTCTCGATGTCGCGTACAATCTGATAGCCCGGGTTGGGTAATTCAACAATAAAAGTGCTGTACTGCTCGTGTCGCGGCGCATCCGGATCGGTCTTCGCCATGACCACGGCGATGTCCGCCACGTTGGCTGAAGAACTGAACCATTTTTCACCGTTCAGCACCCATTCGTCACCATCGAGTTCAGCTGTTGTTTGCATGCCCGTCGCATCTGCTCCAGCTGCCTTTTCGGTCATGGAGTAGCAAATACGCTTCTCACCGTTAAGGAGGGGTTTCAGATAAGTTTCACGCTGATGTTCGGTTCCGTGCTCAAGCAAGGTTAGCATCGTTGCATCATCAGGGCCCTGGGTGTTCATGGACAGGGCGCCAAGAAAGCTTTCACCCAGCTCCATCTGAACCAATGCATTCGCAAGTGGGCCCAGCCCCATACCACCGTGTTCAACTGGAACAAACGGGCACCACAATCCCTGCTCGCGGGATTTCGTCCGCAAACCGGCCAATATCTCTTCAAAATTATCCGCGGTACAGACCTCTTCCGCAGGATGACACTCCTCCTGCACGAATTTCCGAACTTTATTGCGGACTACCCTGGCGTCTTCTGGTATTTCAAAATCAATCATTTCAACTTCCTTGGTTTGATCAAAGGGTCATATGAACCTGATCGCAGTATCTCAGGGTAGTAACTCCGGGTACAGACTGTTGCAGGATTCATGCTAGTTATCGGCGGGGAAACTGGCACCTTCGCTCTCAGCGCGGGCCCTATGGTGGCGGCATCGAAACAATAGGGATAAAGCGAGGCTAACTAGTTCAGCATTGAATCGCTAATTTTTTCCGCCATCATTACTACCGGTGCATTCAGGTTGCCGTTCGTTATTTCAGGCATGATCGAGGCATCAACAACCCTTAGACCCGAGACTCCTCGCACTAACCCTGCGGCATCGACCACAGCCCCGTCATCAACACCCATGCGACAGGTTCCACTGGGATGATAAGCACTTTCTGCAAACTCCCTGACGAATCGGTCCAGATGGTCATCCGAATCAATACCAACAGTGGGTCGAAGGCGAGTACCACGATAATCATCGAACGCGGATTGAGAGACAATATCGTCCGCCATCCTAATGCCCGATCGCATGACAGACCGATCTGCCTCTGTAGCATTGTAGTTAAACTGGATTCGGGGCGCCTCCAACGGGTTCGACGAACACAAAGTGACTTCACCACGACTGGTCGGCTTCATTGGGCCCACATGAACCTGAAAGCCATGACCCTGATACTGATCTTTACCGTCGTAATCCATTGCAATCGGCAAGAAATGAAACTGCAGGTCAGGATACGGCACACTAGCACTGCTGCGCAGAAACGCGCCAGCCTCAAAATGATTAGTAGCGCCTGCGCCCTTGCGCGCCAAAAGCCACTGCAGACCAACCGCAGGCATGTTGAACCAACGCGTCTTTGGGTACAACGACACTGGCCTGTTACACGCGTACTGCACATATATTTCAAGATGGTCCATCAGGTTCTGGCCAACACCAGGCGAGTGACTGATGACGGGAATACCATGAGACTTAAGCCCCGATGCATCGCCAATGCCTGACAGCATTAACAAGTGCGGGGTGTTAACTGCTCCACCGCACAGGATGACCTGACCCGCAGTACATTTATGCTGTTTGCCACCCTGAAGATACTCCACGCCCGTCGCACGACCGTTTTCGGTGACCACTCTAGTCACCGTCGCTCTCCGGATAACTTTCAGAGAACCCAACGGCTGAGGCGACCGCAGATAAGCTTTGGCGATGTTCTGTCGCTCACCTTTAAATATTGTACGATCGAAACGCCCAGCCCCCTCTTGAGTCTGGCCATTGAAGTCAGCTGTCGCTGAGTAACCGGCCTCACCCGCCGCATCAAGCCAGGCTTGAAATAGCGGTGTTTCGAGTTCACCACGGGAAACTTTCAAGGGCCCATCGGAGCCTCGAAAGTTTGGATCTAACGACGCTTCTGGCAAACCAGGCGCGGTTTCGGACTTTCTGAAGTACGGCAAACAGGATTCATAATCCCAGCCTGATAGTCCATATTCGCTGGACCAGCGATCGAAGTCGCCCCTGTTACCCCTGACAAAAATCATGCCGTTGACTGAAGATGAACCGCCCATCACTTTCCCACGAGGACAGTACAATTTTCGGTTATCAAGACAGGGCTCAGGCTCGCTCTCGTAGTGCCAGTTGTACCACTTCGATGACAGAACCTGCGACAACGCCGCCGGCATATGTAATCGGTAATCCCAACTGTGATCAGACGGACCTGCCTCAATCAGGGTGACATTGCCATGTTCTGATAAACGGCGCGCCATCACGCAGCCCGCAGAACCTGCACCAACAACGATAAAATCGTTCATGAGAAACCTATTACTGAGCAATTAGCTGTTTTCATCTTCACTGGGTATCGGATAGTGAACGCCCGGCACACCGGCCTCCAACGCCTGGTACCAATCAGGCCTCGGTTGCACAGGAACATAGCCGGTTGGCACCATGGGTGTGTCTGTATTCCATTCATGATGGATCGGCGGAATCTGAAAGGTTCCGTTACTGGCATTGGTCCCGCCATCTACCAGCAGGTCTACACCGGTAATATAGCTGGCGAGGTCCGATGCCAGAAACAGTACAGCGTTTGTGACTTCCTGCGCTTCTCCAACACGCCGCATCGGCGTGCGGCTGGAAATCCATTTATCAATACCCATAGCTTCCAGCATAGGACGCGTCATCTCTGTCACAATAAAACCCGGTGAAACGGAATTAACCCGCACGCCACGATCAGCCCACTCGACGCCCATTTGGATCGTCATGTTCAGCAACCCACCCTTGGCTGCTGTATATCCAATGACATTATTCTCATTACCGCCACTCGCCATGATCGAACAGATATTAACGATAGAGCCTGAACCTCGCTCTAACATGTGCCGGCCACAATCCCGCGCATAGTAAAAAGCCCCGACCAGGTCTACGCCAAGAATCCGATTAAACGTTTCGGAGTCAAACTGCTCTGCTGCGACACCCCTGGCATCAGCAATCCCCGCATTGTTAATAAGAACATCAATTTTTCCCAACGCCTCTATGCCGGAAGAAATTACATTTTTTACGTCAGCCTCGACTGACACGTCACCAGGAATAACAGCAACACGACTTCCCATTTCCCGACACCGCGCACCGACCTCCTCTAGCTGATCAACACTTCTCGCGGTTAGAATCAGGTCAGCTCCTGCTCTGGCAAAATCATAGGCGAAATGTTCACCCAGCCCATAACTTGCACCCGTAATCAGGACTACTTTTTCTTTGAAATCAAACATTGTCGTTTTTCCACTATGTGACCAAAACCCTATTCTAAAGGAGATGACCCGAAGGATATATTGCTGCTTGCCGGAAAACATGATGTAGTCACTCTACTCAAGAGGAGTAAGCCCGTGATCCCAAAAAATATCAATGAAGTCTCTACCAGCTGGTTGAGTGAAATCCTGGGCGCGGAAGTTATTGGCGCGCAGCCAATGCAGATTGGCCAGGGCATCGGGCTGATGGGTGATATCTTTCGGGTTGAACTCAAATACAGCCAGGCGACTATCGGACAACCGGACAGCGTCGTCGTAAAGTTACCTTCATCATTCGAAGAAAATCGAACCCAGGGCGTTGACCTGGGAATGTTCGAAGCCGAGGTGCGTTTTTATAACGAGTTGGTACAGGACGCGACAGTCGGCGTTCCGGAGGTGTATTTTGCCGAGATCAAAACCGGCACTGCGGACTTCGTCGTTGTTATGGAAGACCTCAGCCATCTCGAGATGGTAGACCAGACAACCGGCATGAACATCAAGCAGGCGACAAGCGCGGTGGAGGTTCTGGCGAGCATTCACGCCGTCTGGTGGGACCGTGTGCAGGTACCCGAGATGGACTGGATCCCTACAATGATTGGACCCAGAATTGAGTTCGTTGACCCCCTGCTTGCGCAAATTTATCCAGTATTTGCGCAAGGGTTTGAGCAATACCTCCCGGAAGGTGGCCTCGAAATTTACGAGCTGTTCGCCGGCAATTACCTCAAATTGACCACAGCCCTTGCATCACGGAGCCCCTGGACACTCGCACATCAGGACTACAGGGTCGAGAATCTGATGTTCGGTCCTACAGATTCCGGACAGGTAGTCGTGCTTGATTGGCAGGGTATCGGGCGCGGTCCTGGCGCATACGACCTTGCCTATATCCTTGGCGGTTCAATGGACACAATGCTTCGACGACAGCACGAACAACAACTGGTTTCCTCCTACTTTGAGCGTCTCGTCGAACACGGTGTGAAAAACTACTCACATGAGCAGCTCTGGGAAGACTACGCACACGCACATCTTCTGGGTGGCATCGCTGTTCCATTATTAACCGGCGGCAGCATGGACCTCAGTAATGAGCGAGGATTGCAGCTTATCGCAACCATGGCTAATCGACATACCGCCGCCGCACTGGATCATGATGGCGTGGAACGACTTAAGAAAATCATTGGCTAGCTAACTAGCCCTTATCCGACGTTTGGCTAAAGACGTATCCTGGCCGTAATCGCAAATTGTCCGGAAACGAAATATCCCCAAATGGCATCTTCGGAAGCCCATTGCCACCGTGCTCTGCTATTTCTCGACCCCGCTGCGTTTGCAGTACACATGCCGCCTCAATGCGCTCCTCCGACGGCAGCTCGATAACTCCGTCGAGGTCCCCAGCATCAGCTCTAAAAGGTTCGGGAAGACCCAATCTTACATACTGTTCCGGCGGACATTCGTTCCTGGCCATTTCGTGCAACATGAGCTTAATCATACGAATCTCAAGGCCTGCATCAGTTAACGGGTTTGTCTGACCCGGGTCTGCCTGAACATCGAATAACAGTGTCGCTGTTCTGCCTTTCCCGTAGGGATTATCTTGCGCCAACAGAAAGCGAGGTGTCCTGGAAGGGATCTGCATGACTGGACAGGCTTTTGTAAACGAAAAGTCCTCGAACTTCTCCCAGCTGCTTAGTTCACGAACTGAAAACAGACTGTTCATATGTGTGGGCATCAATGTGTATTCAAACAATGGTGAGTTGTCTTCTGTCGCATTCCCACGCATGTAAACATATTGACCATCGGTGACGTTGACCTGCCCGCCCATCACTCCATAGAGCGCAGCTTCCCGAACGGGTTCATCATTCAGCATCGCCCCGGTTAATGATTTTCCCTGCATATCCCGCGTGGCCGGAATGTCGAAGTAATCCAGGATGGTCGGCGCCAGGTCGATTGTCTGAACCACTGAATCCCGCGTTTCCCCAACGCAATCAGAATGTCGCGGATCATAAATCCAAAAAGGTATGTGAGCGACTTCCTGGAAGAATGGCGTCACCACCTTGGCCCACCAATCGTGTTCACCCATGAGGAAACCATGGTCAGTATTCACCACCAGCATGGTGTCCTGCCAGAGATCATGCTTGTCAAAGACATCCAGCACGCGGCCTAATTGCTGGTCGCAATAAGTTACTAGCGCGGCGTACATGTAACGGATGTGCTCCACCGTCAGGTCGTCTTCCCTGACTTCTCGATAAGGGGGCCAGTCAAACGCAGGACCATCGTATTCATGGGGATACAAATCCTGAAACTCTTCCTGGGTGAAAAATGGTTCATGAGGATCAAAGGTTTCTATCTGCAAATACCAATTGTCTGATTCGACGTTGCGCTCAATAAATTCGAGTCCCAGGCTGAAGGTCTTGTGTTGGGGTTGCAGATCAGAACTCACCATATGTTCGCGATTAATATTATCCTGCTTGTGCATCGGTGAATGTCGGTGTTCCGGCCATCTGCCTTCGCCGCCCTTCGGATCGCGGAGTTTTTCAACATCACCGATCCACTTATCTCCTTCCTGGCCACGCACAAACTCAAATGTGGAGTAACGCTGATGATACGTTGCACCACCATCTTCCCAGTAGTGCTGATGATCCGTCACTTTATGGGAATGAACCCCGTGACTATGCAACATGGCAGGCATTGAGTCATCGAATGGCTCCAACGGACCCCAAGACCGATGCAGGAAGTTATACCTGCCAGTGTGCATCTCACGTCTTGCAGGCATACAGGGCATAGACCCTACATAATAATTCTGGAACTGAACCGTGCGCTTTGCCAACCGATCAAAGTTCGGCGCCTTGACCCACTCGTTACCATAGGTCGGCATGAAGTGACGACACAGCGTGTCATACATTACAACAACGCAGCGTTTCTTCTGGCCACCTGAAACTGTCACGAGTATCTAACCGATGAACCTAGCGTGCGATCGAATAATGCGAGCAGCCTGGACCAGGCTCTCTCCGCCTGCACCTTGTCGTAAACCTGTGAATCAGGAGGACACCAACCATGCAGGGTGCCTTCGTAGACCTCTATCTCCGCGTCAAGCCCTACGACTTCATAGCTATCGCGGAGGACTTCCTTTATCCCGGGGCCTTTCTTGTCATCGTTTTCAGCGATAGCGATGAGAAACTCTGCATCCATCTCCGGAATCAGCAGATGTGGACTATCCGGCTGGTCCGTCACAAGGCCACCACCGTGAAAGGTCGCTCCCGCACCAATACGATCAGGGACCGCTGCGGCGGTTCGAAGTACGATCGGACCACCCATACAGTATCCTGTTGTGCCGATTTTCCTGGTCACATCAACGGATTTTTGTGCATCAAGGAATGTCACGAACGCCTTTGCATCGATCAGGTTCGTTGCCGTTGTCGCAGTAGCCTGGTAATAAGGCATGATCCTGGCCCTTACCTCCGGATCACCGAAGCTTTCTCCTTCTGCTACTACCGGCGCCTTAGCGATGCGATAAAAATGGTTCACACAAAGGACCGCGTACCCGGACTCTGCCAATCGGGTTGCCATCATTCGAAAGGCTGGTCTTAATCCCCGGATGTCGGGCCAGATGATGACACCAGCGTGCTTGCCTTTGGCTGGATGAACGAAAAAGCAATCAGCAACCCCAGTCGGCGTCGTTACATTCACTTCTTTGCCAGTAACCTCCACCGCACCAGCGACACCTGGAAGGGCCATCATCACTGCACCACCTGCGGCCAGTGTATTAAACTCACGGCGGGACAATTTGGATTTCAGATATTCTGCGGCGTCTCTTTCAGTATCTTCATCACACATTAACAATTGTTCCTGTTCAAATGGTCCTTGCTCCGACTTTACCTTGAGAGGCTCTTCAAAGGAACAATCCGGGCATCGCTGTCAGCGGGGACCCTGACCTGGAGCTAACCTGCCCGTCTCACGAAAAACCCGCACGAAATTCCCGCCCCATATTTTCTCAATTTCCTCAGCCGAATAACCCCGTGCCAATAGTGCAGTGGTCACATTCAGCGCTTCGCTGGCATCAGCAAAACCTTCTATACCACTACCGTGATTAAAATCAGTACCGATCCCCACATGGTCAATACCGACTCGCGCAACGATATAATCCAGATGCTCCAGCATGTCGTCAATTTTTCCTGGCCCCAGTAGATCACTGACAGATCCAAGGAATGCTTTCTGTATTTCCGCATCGTCTATTTCCCAGTACAACTCAAAGGGGTAGTAATAGTCTTCTTCGATACCTGCAACACGGCGAACGGTGCGAATCTGGTCATCTAGTTCTTTATCGGCGGAGTCAAACAAGTATCCCCTAAAAGGGGCGACATGGATCACCCCACCGCTTTTCCCAATCCCGTCGATTTCCTGGTCAGAAAGGTTTCGACTCACATCTGAAAGTTGCCGGACGTTGGAATGGCTGGCAATGACAGGAGCGCTGGACAGGTCCAAAACCTGAAGCGTCGCCGCTCGTGATAATTGCGATACATCAATAATCCCACCCAGCTCATTGATCCGTTTAATCGCAGACCTACCAAGCTCTGACAGACCACCGTGCTCCTCAACTGGTTCATGAGCACCTTGTTCCGCAATGTAAATGGGCCGCGACGAATCCGCAAAATCATTGTGGCCCATGTGCGTTAGAGCAAACACTCGAACACCAGCGTCGAAGAAACTATCCAGTGCAGAAACGTCAGTACCCAGGATCCTTGCATTCTGAAATCCGAGAATGAGCGAACCCTTGCCACTTCTATGAGCGCCTATCAGTTCGTCTGCCGAACGCGCCAGGACCAAATTGTTAGATGGGTCCTCTGTCAGCTTTATTACCGCGGCGAGTTCTTCTTCTGCTTTGGCCCGCGACTCAGCATAGCCTTGTGCATCTCTTGGCCCGGGTCCGACTGCAACGGCCATTACCACTGCATCCACCCCGCCGGCCTGCATTTTGTATGGCGCGACCTGTGAACGGCCATCTGCCCCGGCATACCGGGATTCCTTACCGGGGATCTCGATATCCGCATGGGCATCAAGCACCAGAGCGCGCTGGTGGATTTCTTCCGCACTTGGGCTCAAAGCCGCTGTTTGTAGTTCCATGACATCAGGCACAGGTTCAGTGCAAGCGACGAGCATTAAAAGCCCAAACAACAGGAAGGTAAAACCAGGTTTATAGATCACGCGATGACTCCGTATTATTGAACTGACTCTAACATGACCGACAAGCATCAGCTGTCGGCTCTTTGTACAACGTCCCATAGATTCCCGAAGGGGTCTTCGAAAACGGCGGTGATCCCATACTCCGTCTCGATCGGCTTTCGGTGAATGGTTAACCCCGCGTTCTCGACCAGGGCCATAAACGCGACCACATCAGCGGGCTGAAGAATAAAATCGACGACCCCTGCGGATCTCTTTAGCGTCGCTATTTCTGCTTGCGCAGCAAATTCTAGAATCTGCAGCTCAACACCAAACGATTCAGAGCCCATGGTCAGGAATCGCTCACCGGTGACCGTAAGCTCATCGGTGGTAACCAACAACCCTAAAACACTCCCGAGAAACTGCTGTGCAATGTCGACATCCGACACCAGATAGATAGCATGGGTCATTTTTAGCATCGTTTTACCGTGAGTTGCTGGCAGGTTTCTCGTCTCGGTCAGGCTGGAATGCTGGTGCCCGCTGCATTGTGACCCACAGTGTTCTGGGGAACTCCCGGGAAGATCTCCCTGAAGAAATTTAGCATGCTCATGGTTGAGCGCCGATCAGCATCCTCATGCAAGTGCCCAGGAGGACCCAGGCTTTCGGGTAGCGCAAACCCGTGAGGCGTTTTTGCATAATCGTGAAAAATCCACGAAACTCCTGCTTCATCCATTTCCTCATAAAAACGCTGTTTGCTTTCATCAGAAACCAGGTGATCATCCTTACCGTTCTCAATCAGGACAATGGTATTGACGTTATGGGCATTGTCGCAGGGTTTGACCGGGGGTCTTTCCACACCAAACATCGCAGGACTGCCATCTTCTCCGGTTTGCAGTAACCCGTGGAAAGAAACCACACCGGAAAAATCTAGCCCACCCCTCACTGCCTCCAGAACGGCTACTCCACCAAAACAGTAACCGATCGCTGCCGCCGATACCGATGAATCAACGGTCACGTGGGATAAACCAAGATCAAGCCACTCCCCCAGTAACGCACGGAAGAACTCAAAATCGTGATCACAGGCGACCATTCCCTTAAAACAGGTCTCCTGGAACGCCTCAATTCTGGAAGTGTCAGTCGGCCAGGTTCGCTGATCGGCAGGAACAAGTTCGCCATACATATCAATCGCGAGCCCGACGTACCCCAGCCTTGCCAAATATTCCGCCACGTCCACATCAAAGTATTTAAGCCCCTGGTAATTATGTATCACGAGCACCAGCGGCCTCGGACCTGCCGACTCAGCCGGGGCGACAATATGACCAAGATACTCATTGCCCCGAAAGCTAAAGCCAATTTCTTCGCGGCGTAAATCTGGCGCCCGCCGCCAGTTTGATGTGCTCATTTTTTTATCCTGGATAACTGAAGCGCCAGCATTCGGCGATTGGGACCTGGTTTCAACATTAAGGACCTACCAGCCTTTCTCGTATTTTACGCTCATGACCGGCGGCATAATCTTCAGATGACTGATGAACCAATCTCCATCAAGTTTCTGGTACTTCTCATGATATCTCGCCGCTTGCCAACGAGCCTGGTCACCTTTGTAGTACTTAAATGTGCCAAAGAAATACCATCTGCCCAATGCTGCAGGCCCATTGATCTCGATGATAGGGTTTTGAACCATGTGTTGCGAAAACTTAATCGCTTTCTGGAATCCTTCGAACAGGGTGCGGATCTCGCCGTGGCCCTGCGCTCGACCAATTCCCTCCCCCTCCCACACCGCATCAGGTGTGAAGATCGAGGTGATAAGATCCGGATTGTGGTCATCATCACAAATCTCACAATAACGGGCTTTTAGCTGCTTGATAGACTCCAGATCTTCAATCCGGGTCACTCGTTCTTCCAGGTCCATAAGAATTCCCCACAGGTTGAGACAGCTACCAAACCAGAGATATGTACCCCGCGTCAACTCTTATGGTTTCTCTGATTTCGTTACCACCGCTTCAGAACAAATCAGACTGAGTCTAGATCCCAGGATAGAGTTTAAGGAATTCCGCTTCACTCTCAGGTGTCCCAATCAGCACAATCTCGCCTTCCTCCGGTAATCTGGAGTCGGGCTCTGGATTAGTCGTTGTCTTATCATGACTGTCAATGCCAATGACGCTGCAGTTTGTCCGTTGCCTGAGATCAGCCTCCTCAAGTGTTTTACCCACCAATTCTTCTGGAACCGGCACTTTGAACACATCCAGCCCTTCCGCGACCATCAGCAGGTCAACTCGGTGCAACAAATTAAACAACGCATTCGCACCCAGGGAGGGATAAGACAGCGCGATATCACAACCCGCTCGATGCATTTCTGCCAGGTTTCTCTCAAGAGTTGTACGACAGATGATCTGGATATCGGGGCGAAGCAATCGACAAAAAATGGTCAGGTATATATTGGTTTCATCGTCACCCGTCGTAATGATCACCGTTTGTGCAGTTTCAATACCTGCCAGCTGCAGTACAGACTTATCGCCAGCGGAGCCATGAATATAGATCTCCGGTTCAAGCACCCGTTTCTCCAACTTCTCAACAACACGATATTCCACGCCACGCCGCTTTAACGCGGCTGCACTTGCCCGACCGACTCGCCCACCACCAATGATAATTACGGGATTCGAGGGGGGTTGCACAGCCTCAGACTGAAAATTGGCGTCAAATTCCTTAAGTTGAAGGCGGGAGCCCGCCATTACCAGCAACGTATTTTCTTTAATCACGCTGCCCGCTTGGCCGATCTCAAAGCTGCCACGCGCCCAGAAACCAACAATGCTAACACTGGTTAACCGCTGAGCTTCAAGGTAACCCTTGCCAATCAGGGACGTCCTGCCCGAATCCACTTCGGCGATCAACAGATCATCGATTTTGCCTATCACATGAGAAAAGTTGGCGCCTCCCGATACTCGCCGTGCCAGGGATTCTGCCACCAGGCGGGTCAGATCAAGAACCCGGCTGCTGCCCGCTAGTTTCAAAATTTCGCGCGAATCTGCCGACCGAGTCGTCGCAATCACAGGCGTCTTATCGGTAATGCCTCGAATAGTAAACACCACCGAGGTATTCGCAATATCGTCGCGCGTCGTTGCGACTAGGGCGGCATGTTCTACCCTGGCTTTCTCCCAAGTTTCCGGATCATTGAGCTCCCCCAGAATCGAATTTATTCCAGCATCAACCAATTGGGTAACCTGCTCCACCTCGGGCAGAACAACGACATACGGATAGTTAAAGTGTTCCAGCTTCTCGATAAGCACAGTTGAGACCGGCCCGTAAAATGTCAGGATTACATGGTCATTCATGTCCTCCGGTACACTTCTGGGTATCAGGCTCGCTGCTCGGGCTGCCATCCAGGGCTCATAGAAAAGCTCAATGAACGTAAATGGCAATAGCACCAACATGAAAACAATGCCTGACAACAGCACAACGATCGAAAAGAGGCGGCCCGGATCCGTGAAAAAGCGGACATCTCCATAACCCAGGGTCGACATCGTCGATAGTGTCCAATAAAACCCGGTAACAATCGAATGCTGTTGACCTTCGAAGGTCATCAATAACTGGAAAAGAATCGAGTAAGTAGTGACAAGGCCAGTCAGAATGAGCACGAACCGAAACATAGCCCGGAAGTTACGATGCCTCATCAACACCGCAAGCCGCCTGGAAAGCGGTCCAAACTTGGTACGCATCCATAAGTCATCGGCATCCCTGCTGTAATTATTACTGTCAGACATTCTGTTACCACCGTAAAACCGAGAACAACAGTTTACCCAATTACTGCAATCAACTGTTTTTCATCACTAGAGCGCATAGCCAAAGATGCCTAGGATGCCAGTCATTGTTGTACGCTCATCGCCTAGAACTGTTGTTTTACATGACCTGTGAGGCTTTCACAAAGGTCTCTGTCAGCAGTCAATTATAAAACTGATTGAGCTTGACACTCCTTGGCCGCAACCCACAACATAGCGCCACCTTTACTCTTACCACCCGGTACTCAAAAAATGACGTATTGCCTCGCCATCGCTACTGATTCTGGTCTCGCATTTGTTTCGGATTCCAGGACCAATGCGGGGGTTGATATGGTCAGTACCTACAGCAAAATGTATGGGTTCGGCATACCAGGGCAGAAGCAATTTACTGTACTGACATCCGGTAACCTTGCAACCTCACAATCCGTTATCAACCACATCAAAAAGGACATTAAAAAGTCCAAGAGTCACAATATTCTGACCATGGAACATATGACGGAAGTTGCAGAATACCTCGGCGAAATCAGCACAGCTGAACAGGAAAAGACAGATTCCAGCGTCAATGCGCAATCCTACTTCCTTATTGGCGGGCAGATCCTGGGTCATAAGCCGGCGGTCTATATGGTGTACCCACAGGGAAATTATATTTCGACTTCGTCCGATACAACGTACCTGCAAATCGGTGAAAGTAAGTATGGAAACCGATACTCGACAGGATTCTTACCCCTGACGTTAGCTTGGAAACCGCCGCAATGTGCGCGCTGGTATCTATGGACTCCACCATACGCAGTAATCTGTCAGTGGGCCCCCCCATTGAGCTGTCCATCTACCCGCGAGACTCTCTTGCGCCAGGGAAATACTACCGTTTCGAAGAAGACAGTGAATACCTGAGGCAGTTAAAGAAAAACTGGGACCAGTCACTCAAGGATTCATTCAAAAAGCTGCCACCGGTCGCCTGGAGTGCTACCTGGGACAAGGAGACTAAAGTAATCGGATCATCCAATGAGAGCTCATCATAGCGTCACAATCGTTGTTCAGGAGTGAATCAGCGTGGCGATTCAGGTAGCGATCAGACATAACACTGAGTACGAATTCGACAGACCAGTGCCGATTCACCCGCATGTGGTAAGACTTCGGCCTGGCCCTCATTGCCGAACACCGATTAAGTCCTACTCTTTGAAAGTAGCGCCGGAGAATCATTTCGTTAACTGGCAACAGGACCCCTTCGGGAACCACCTTGCACGGTTCGTATTCCCCGAAAAAAGCCGATCACTCAAACTTCACGTCGAGCTTGTCGCTGAATTAGTAGTGATCAACCCGTTCGATTTCTTTCTGGAAGAATCGGCCGAAACTTTCCCTTTTAACTATGACCCAATACTCAAGAACGACCTGGCCCCTTACCTGAAAATTAGCGAGCGCGGAAAGCAGTTGGTAGGTTGGGTTAAAGGCATCGATCGCCAGAAAATGGCTGTCGTACCGTTCCTGGTGGGGATCAACCAGCATATTCAACAGTACGTTGAATATGAACGCCGCCTGGAAGAAGGCGTTCAGCGCTGCGAGGAAACACTCACCCTAAAACGAGGTTCCTGTCGTGACAGCGCCTGGCTATTAGTTCAAGTGCTTAGACACCTGGGGCTGGCAGCTCGATTCGTCTCTGGCTACCTGGTTCAGCTGGGCTCAGACAGTAAGTCTGTCGGTCGTCCTTCCGGGCCCGACGGCGACTTCACTGACCTTCATGCGTGGGCAGAGGTGTTTCTTCCCGGGGCAGGCTGGATTGGCCTTGACCAGACATCAGGTCTTTTTGTCGGCGAAGGACATTTACCCTTAGCGTGCACGCCTGCACCGACAAGCGCTGCAGCAATCACGGGCGCAACCGGCATCTGCAAAACCACACTGACTTTTTCAAACACGGTAGAACGAATTTCGTAACGTCCACAACGTACAACACTCTACCGGGATTCAGGATTCTATTTGATTCACTTCCAAGGAAAACCCGATCGAAGCAGCACCAGACCTAAAGGCATCTAGCGACCGTGCGCGGCTATAGAAAGCGAAACACTATGTGTCGCAACACTATTCGACTGGGCATAGATCCCCTGGTCATCGCTTTCAGTATTTTCGCTGGTTTAGAAAAAGGTTTACTCTAGTCAAACCCTAAGCTCAAGCGAACCAGACTCATGGCAACAAATCGACGAATTCTCCTCTCCGAAATCCCAACAGGTAAATTGACCGAAGAACATTTCACTCAGGATGAAATCGACCTGACATCACCCGGCGAGGGTCAGGTCCTTGTCAGGACACTTATCCTCTCCCAGGATGCCGCTAATCGCGCCTGGATGCAGGGGGCGACATATCGAAGTGCACTCAGTTCGGGACAGGTCATGTCGAGCGGAGGTATCGCAGAGGTCGTTGAGTCAAATCACGAAGATTTCAGGGTTGGACAAATCGTGTCAGGTGACCTCGGCTGGCAGGAATATGCAGTATTACCCGGACACCAGTTGGCACGGGTAAAAGATCACGACGGGCCACTTAGCCACAGCTTGTCTCTGCTCGGTGTCGCTGGATTAACGGCCTATCACGGCCTGATTAATGTCCCTGGCATTCATGCGGGCGAAGTACTCCTCGTCTCTGCCGCGGGCGGTTCAGTTGGTTCGATCGTTGGCCAGATCGGGCGCATCAAAGGAGCAAAGGTTATTGGTATTGCTGGCGGCACAGAAAAATGCCGGTGGGTTGCAGATGAACTGGGGTTTGATGCCTGCATCGATTACAAGGATACAAGCGCACCACTGCGGCACCAGCTAGCAGCAGTCGCACCAGATGGCGTGGATGTTTACTTCGATAATACCGGCGGTGACATACTCCAAACCGCGTTGTTCTCGATGAAGATGAAAGGACGAGTCTCTTGTTGTGGCGCCGTTTCGATGTATGACGGCAAACCCAGCGCTGGCCCGTTTGGCGTACCTGGCTTGCTGGTCACCAAACGATTAAGAATGGAAGGTTTCATCGTCTCTGACTACCGGGACCTGGATAACGATGCTTACCATGACCTTTCTATGTGGGCGAAGCAGGGTGAATTGAAGGTGGTCGAAGATATTATCGACGGCCTTGAAAATGCACCCCGCGGCTTAATTGGTTTGTTAGCCGGCGAGAACCGCGGTAAGCGAATGATCCGGGTTGGGGAACCAGGGAGCTAGAACGCTTTACTGTAACAGCATGTTACTGAGACAACCCGCACTCAAGGATTGGGCTGTAGGGGGCAGCATCAGCGCCGGGTGATACTGCGGGCTACCACAAGAAAAATCACCAGAATGAGCATGGATACAAGGAGCACCAACATCTGCTTGCCATATACTTCACGGAGTCCATTGATACCCACCTGAGAAACCTGCTTGTAATCAACTGGAACCGGTAACACACCATTTTCCAGCACATACTGATCGTATGCCCGTAACATGAGTTGCATACGTTCTGGCATTGCATCTGCCAGGTCCTCGGTCTCTCCAGGGTCGGAAACGATATTATAAAGGTGCCATAGCCTGTCACCGACCGGAGCCCGGTTCATAACAATTTTGTAATCACCGCGGAACAGCGCTGCATTCCCGCCGACTTCGTAACCAATGGTTTCATCTTCCGCATAGACTCGATCAACATCGCCCCTGATTATGGGCATCAGGTCGCGACCAATCATCGCTTCGATGGGCCGTCCACCAAAACGCCCGTCCGGGGCTTTGACACCAGCCAGGGACAGGATAGTCGGTGTGATATCCGTCACATGAGATAGGGCGTGATTCAGCTCACCCTTATTCAGAACAGATTGTCCTGCAATAATCAGGGGAACTCGCAGACCACCTTCCCCGGCGTAGAACTTGTAGAATGCCAGCGGTGAAGCAGACGCACTTGCAAAGCTGGGACTAATTGAATTGAAACTACCTTTCAAACCCAGCGTTTCATATTCAGACGTGTAGCCTTGATTCCTAAGGAAAATCTGAGCCGGCACCCTGCTGGGATCAGTTGGGCCACTTACCTCGGTACCATTGTCTGATGTAAAAATAAGGAGCGTATTTTCATACTGGCCGGTAGTTTTTAGGTGCTCGATCAATCGCCCGATGTGAAAATCCATCGCTTCAATCATTCCACCATAGACCGCCATACGTTTGGACTCGTAGCGCTTCCTGTCATCAGAAAGCGCGTCCCAGTCCTGCGTTGTCGACATGTCTACCATCTCGGTTCCTTCACCCACGACACCAAGGCCAACAGCTTTCGCCAGCCGGTCTTGCCGTAACCGTTCCCAACCAGTGTCATAAACCCCCATGTACCGATCAATAAAATCCTGTGGCGCCTGAACCGGGATGTGCACAGCTTGGAAAGGCACATAGGCAAAAAACGGTTGGCCATCCTCATGGTTGGAATCAATAAACTCGATCGTCTTGTCGATCAGAAACCGGGAGGAATAGAAATCTTCCGGCAGCTCCATTTCCTCTCCATCTGCAAACCAGTTGGCCTTTTTATAGATCGGGATATAAGGTTTTTGCTCCCAGTTGTCGGCGCCGGTATCAGCCATTGCGACAGTCCTCTCAAAGCCCCGGCGACTGGGTAACTGATGCCGCTCTTTTCCCAAATGCCATTTACCCGCCATATAGGTGTGGTATCCCGCGTCTTCCAGCAGGGTCGCTACTGTCACGACATTATTACCGAGTACTCCCCGGTAGTTATCAAAGGCGCTTAGGCCCGGCGGGATTGCCTCAGGGATGTTCGACACTCCGGCCCTGTGGTTGTCCACGCCCGTTAGCAACATCGCTCTTGAAGACGCGCAACTAGCCGCCGTATGGTAGTTGGTAAACCGGATACCTTCGTTTGCTAACGCAGTCAGTGAGGGTGTACTGATCTCACTTCCATAAGGGGCAATGTCGGTGAAGCCCAGGTCATCGGCGAGGATCAGGATAATATTTGGCTGTTGAGCCGCCTTGACTGCCACTGCGTCCATACCCAGGAAAAGGAAAGTCAGGAAAAGAAAAGCCGGCGGTGCCAAAGCCGAAGATTTCAGGGATTTCGTGGCGATTTGCTTCACGCGCTGCGTTTTTCACAAAGACGAATGGTTGCCACATATAGCAGCGCCGTAACGATAATCTCCACCGCTATCATGCTACCCGCGAGCGCTGCGCCATGAACCAGCCAGGCAACAAGACGAAACATGGCAGCAAGACCAAGAAGCATCATGGGCGGATAGAACCAGGCTCGTTCGAGTGTCGTCACCCCAACCAGGATCAGCAAACCCATTGTCAGGAAGAAGGAACCCAGATCCCCGATTTGGGTACTGCGACCAACGCCCTCAAGCAGTGGCATGCCGACTCCGGCTGCCGCTGAAGCCGGGTCAATAATCCAACCAACACCGATCACGACAAATAGAATGCCCGGCAGCACGGTTACTACTCTTAAGATTTTGTTGATCACCGACATCTCCTGTCAAATTCAAGCTACCGTATCAGGCTGGATTACCAACAATCAATTTAATAATCGCCGCTGCGAGTTCCTCTGGGGCCTGATCCTGCAGAAAATGACCCGCTCCTTTAATCGTTATGTGAGGCTGGCCTTTGGCATCGGGTACCGATTCCTGGAATCTGACTTCGCCACCGGCGGTGACAGGGTCGGAATCTGAAAATGCCGTCAGGAAAGGTTTATCCCATTGCTCGAGCACTTTCCATGCGGCCCGGTTTGCACCGATGGCCGGGTTGTCCGGAATAATCGGCACCAGCGACGGGAACCGCCTACCCCCTGCCAGATAGGTTTCGTCTGGAAAAGGTGCACCGTAGGCCTCCCGCTCTTCAGCGGTCAAGGTGTCCCCAAGACTCATAGCCAGAACATCCTTCGGCGAGAATCCCTTTCCCCGATGCAAGAGCTGGTACTGCCAGATTCCGAAATCACCATCGCGGAAGTGCTGAACGAGGCTGGCTACTACACCGCCCATATTGGTAAATGGCACCTCGGCGCAGGGGACGGACCGAAAAATCAAGGATTCGATGACAGTTTGTATATGAACGGCCTTTCGCACCTACCACCGGACCATCCCGAAGCTGTCAAC
>Ga0115000_10001675_pt1 | contig 19365 bp, 20 predicted proteins | sample ArcticOcean_MG_C_6_FD_89690 | JGI IMG/M metagenome (GOLD analysis project Ga0115000, IMG submission 89690) | Marine microbial communities from western Arctic Ocean - ArcticOcean_MG_CB8_128 | ecosystem: Environmental > Aquatic > Marine > Oceanic | place: Arctic Ocean: Canada Basin | collected... | reverse complement strand
TTTTTATAATCCAGTCGACGCCTAAGTCAGGATCGTCCCATGCTATAGTCACTTGCGCGGAGGGGCCGGCATACTTTTTTGACCACTTATAATGAAATACACACTTGTCTGATAAACATAGGTGTGCATTTACGACACCTTCTGGTACTAGAATAAGTGTGGGCTCAGAATCATCTATGATGTGTGTCTCGACGTTTCCATAAGTTCTTGAGCCTCTTCTTAGATCTAAAAGAGATAGTTGTATTTTTCCGCTAAGACAAGTAATAAGCTTCGCTGTGTCTGAGTCACCGTGAAAACCTCTTAGAGCCCCTCTTGTAGAAATGGTGACTTTATCAGAAACGAAAGAATAATCACAATAGTCCTCTTCGTGTGTCGTCCAGATCTCGCCGCGGCTGTCTTTGTGTATGTCCAAGAGTATCTTGATAGACCCATCGATTTTTTCTGATGGTATTTTCATCTTTACAGGATTCATGCCTAATTCTAATCTCCCAGTATCTTTCTTTTTAACTTTATTTTAGTAGTTTCTTCAACATTTTTTCGAGCTGCTGATCCAAACTTACCTTCTAACAAGTTTAAATAACTTTCGTTGGTATGATACTTTTCCCATGCGTAGTCTCTAAATCTAAGAATTTCTTCAGAAGTAAGATTCTCATTAGGAAGATTAACTGTCTCATAAGAGTGCTGACTATAGCCTGCATAGCTCTCCGGGAGCCTCCAGCCATTTTGCTTGGCAGTCAGATAAAGAGGGCTTCCAGGGTATGCCATAGCACTATACATATTTGACATGTCTGTAAGATTGTTAAGTGCGAAGTCGAGAGTCGCTTCCATTGATTCCATAGTGTCAGTAGGTAATCCGAATATATAGTTTCCGCCTACATTAATACCAGCGTCTCTCACTTGAGATATCAGTTCAGGAATCTTGACTTCTTTAAACCCACCTTTGTGTACTTCTTTTCTCAGGGCTTGATTCGGATTTTCTATTCCCAGGCCTAGCCAGTTTACGCCAGCTCTTTTGAGTTTGTCTAAATACTTCGGTTTGCATGTATCGATTCTAGAGTAGGCCCAAATATTAAAATCATAGCCGCGCTCTATTATAAGGTCACAGATTGCTTCGAAATGTCTAGGGTTTAAAACAAACAACTCATCTGCAATTTTTACGTTCTTAACACCCATAGCAGCTATCTGCTCAAATTGATTTATTATAAAGTTAGGGTCCCACCATCTAAAAACATTGCTATTTGCTGATGATATGCTGGCTCCACCGTTTGTTCTATTTATAATGTTGATCATACAAAATGAGCATTGATATGGGCATCCCAGACTTGTATACAAAGCTGCAAAAGGCTCTTTTTCTGTATTGTTAGACCAGGAGTGCCAGCCGGCTGTTCTATAGTTTTTTATGTCTGGTAATAGATCCCACGCCATACCCGGGAGGTCGACACTTAAGTCAGACTTTTTTACTATTCTTTCGGGAGGATTCAACACTACGTTTTTGCCTTCCCTAAATCCTAGTCCGTTAACTTTCTTAAGCATTGTAGCATCTTCTAGATTACCTACACTTAGAAGGTTACTTATTGTGTAAACTCCTTCGTTCTGGCATATAAGATCGATGCTATTTTCTGTTTCCAGGACTTCGCGAGGTAAGGCTGCAATATGGCCTCCGACAAACAAAACTTTTGTTATATCATTAATGAGCTTAAGCTGACTCGATGTGTCGACAGCACCTTGCATATTTTGACTTGAAGCTGAAGGTTGTTGACCGTAGACTACAAAACATGTGACTCTAGCGTCGATATCACTTATCTTCTTAGCAGAGTCTTCTGTAGAAAGCCTTTCAGCTTCACAGTCTAGAATTTGGACACCGAACCCTCGAGACCTACAATGGTTTGCGAGCATTGCCGCCCAAATAGGCGGTTCGATTGCTGAGTGTTCTTTGCTTAGATCTTGATATATTTTCTTGGCGCCGTTTGGGTGTACAAATAGAATATCTAATTTACGCATTTTGCGCTCCAATTATTTCTAAAACTTTGCTTACTATCTCGTCTTTGGTAGGAGGTAAGTTATCAACATCAGGGTGGAAACCTGCTGTTCTGCTTTTTAGTCCGAATGTATGGATAGGCATACTAGATTTTAGCATTAATTCGTGTGCTATTTTGCTGCATGTGCCTTCCGCATAATCATCGTCTAATACCATACCTCCAAATTTTGAATTTTTAATTGTATTTATCCAGTTGGGTTTCGCCAAGAAGGGCTTTATCCATAACTGGTGGATTACGCTTATCTTCAGGCCTGTCTTCTCCAATTCTTGTCGAGCTTCTTCAGCAGCAAATCTTGTTATCGATATAGGGAATAGAACAAAATCAGAAGAATCATGAATAGTATCTGTCATCTCTTGTGTATTATCATAACTCTTTCTATGTTCAGAGACGTAGTAGGGTTCATCATCTTTCATAAAAGATTCATACACATGCTGATATTCTTTTGGTGTCATTGGAGAGACAACTTTTAGGCCTGGCATTCTATCATACATTGAGTGGTGAGAAGAGCCAGCGACTGGGCCAATCCCGCCTTCCATCGCGATGCTCCTGACAAATATTGGACAAGGCCTTCCCCAAATCTCTTTAGACTTGGCAGCATAGTTTACAATTGAGGGAGAGTTATACCACTGGAATCCTTGATATCTCACGACATATATTGGTCTTTGACCTGACAATGCTACACCGGTGACAATAGACCCGCCGGCAACATCAGCCATGGACAGCTCAACCATTCCGTCTTCTTCATAGAGTTCGGGTAAAGTCCCGCCGACCCATCCGACAGCTGTCAGACACTGGCCAAAGCATTTTCTTCCCGACTCAAGGTGGTTTCTGGTTAAACGCTTTATTGTTTCTCTAACAGTTGTTTCCATGCTGTCTGTACCTCTTTCTGGGCTTGTTCGTGAATCTTGTTTGCTTCGGGGCCGATTAGACTCATTTCATTCTCGTATCTATCAAATGTATTTTCGTCGTCTATGCCTGCGCCTGAGTGCCAAAATTTTCTATGTGTGTTGATGTTTAATAATTTTGGCCCTGAAAATGCGCCTGATAGCGCTTTTCTTATAACACTTGGGTCGTCTTCTATGTTTTCGGCTGGCATCCCAAAAGCTCTTGCCACATCGTGCATTTCCCAGGATCTTCTTACTCTTTTTTCAGTCAGAATAGATAAGTTATTGTCTTCTACTATAAAAAGAATGGGTAGGTTTTTAGTAGCAGCCCATCCCAAGGCGCCTAAAACATAATCTTCTTCAGCAGATGCGTCGCCCATATAGACGATAGTTGGATTTTTAGTAGCGTAACAATGGCCCACTGATATCGGGACTTGACTTCCCATTAATCCATCATGCCCAAATATATTCTTTTCTTTTGACTGTATTGAAGCTGAGCCTCCCATTCCGTTAGCACAGCCTGCCTTTCTTCCTAAAAGTTCGTTTCTGAGACCTTCTATCGGAGCATCAAAAGAAAGATAAGTTGAGTGGCCTCGGTGCTGTATGAAAATATCTGGACTTATATTTTTTTCATTCATAAACTCAGCAATAGAAGCAGAAATATATTCTTGGCCGGCGGAGAGGTATATAGGAAGCCTGAATATTCCGGCCTTGATTCCGTCAAAAACATACTGCTCAAAGTTTCTACAAAGAGCAGCTCTCTTAAAGACATTAATTCTGTAATTGCTATGGGCACTCATAAAATTTTAAATTTCCTGTGGTGTAGTGTGAAAACGTTGTCTTTTTGTGGACCATTATTTCATCTTTTATCGATCGCTTGGTTGATACTAAGAGATCTTCTCCTATTACTCTAAAGTCCCTGGTATACTCTGCTTCTCTGTCCGGGTGAACGTCATGGTCTCCCACTAGAATTGTTGTGTCTATAGACACCCTAGTACCACAATTATTTTCTCTATTAGTCGCATGAATTAATGCGTAGTCACTAATATGAACTTTTCCTTTTTTCGGCTTTAAACCCTTGTCGGAGACATAGTAATCCAAGACCCACTGCATTTCTTCATATGTGGCAGCAGTGCTCAAAAAATCATTTGTAAAGTTTTGAGGAGACTTGGGTCGCCAGAAAGCAAGATTATTATTCTCTGCGTCGCCTAAGATGGGTATAAAACAATTCATTGACCACGGACCTTCGACCCAGGCATCTGAATGTGGGTGGCTTGTATTAAGTGTTCTATTAATATTGTCTTCCAACTCTTGACCAAATTTTATTCTAATATTTGGGGTCATCCTAAACTTTGTCATTAATGCTGGGTTGTTTTTGATAATGCTATTCACTATTCGTGACCAGCTTCTTAAGACCATATTATATTCTACTTGATACTCCCGCTTAGGGACTACTCCACCATTAGGGGTCACATTATCTCTAGTACTTCTATTATCATCAATTCTTTTTATGAATTCAGTCTCATCTAAAGTAAAATCAAAATATAGCGCTTTCGAGATGTAAAGCATCATAGACAGCCTAAGCTCTTTTAGCTCTTTTTCTGTAGGCGTATAAGAAACCATCAGATCATGAACTCTATTGAGTTCCCATTCTTTTTCCATTTCTAAAAATCTAGCCTTTCTATAGTCGTAGTCTGTTTTCATTTTAGAAAGTCCTTAATTTCACCTAACGTATCATTCCAATTCTTGAAATGGTAGCCTTTGTCGTCTATATAAACCTGGGCTCTGGGTTTTTCGCACGTAATCTCATCTATGAATTCTAAAACGCCGTGGTCGCGGAGCCACTCTGTTACTAATTGTTTTCCATTTTTGCCATTGACAAGAGGGCGGCTAGGCTTCACCTTGGCAGTGAAAATTATAATGTTATATTCTTTAGAGAGTGTTTTTATCGCCTCTAGCGAGCCTGGTAAAGGCTCACCGTAACATGTTCCGTCGTGCCATCCTTTACTAAAATCGTGTATAACTCCGTCAAAGTCTATTGCTACATTTTTAAGATCTTTTTCAAATCCTGGTGGTACTTCTTTATTACTCATTTTTATTTACCGTCAATATTACTGTGTTTGGACTTATTTTTTGAAAAACCTTAGATAGCTTTCTAATTACATCGGTGTCGACAATGTCGCCTGGGCCTGCTACATTAATGTTATAGTCAGTCAATATTCCGCCGCTTAAAAACATCACGTTAGTTCCGGAAGGCAAGACATTGACTTCTTCTAAGTTCTGAACGCTGGAGACTGTTATTAAAGACTTGTTGTGCTTATAGACATTCTTCTCTCCGGAGGCAGGGTCTGTTAACCATAAACAATCATCAGCTTTTGGCATTTCGAATGTTTCATCCTCATAAGGCTTACCCTCTCTTCCATAACTGTCTTCTAGTCTGACCAGATCATGTTTGTTGACAGGTGTTTCTATTTCAAACACACATGCACCCGTCTTAGCGTCAGACTTAGTAGAATGAAACAGGCCCTTTCTTATCATGATCTTTTCATAGGGTGATAACATAAATTTATTGCTTAAAAAAGATACATGTGCAGAACCCTCTAAGAGCATTAGACCCGTTGTTTTGCTTGGATGACAATGCATAGAAGTCTGTTGGTCAGGTGATATACTCAAAAACCACAGGGCCACCTTAGAGTTAGAATACGCTAAGTACTCATAACCCCAAGGCTTTTTTACTATGTTCTTCTCATACGCCATCTTTTACCATATCTATAGCATACTTTAACCAAGGCCCCATATGCTTGTAGTGGGCTGAAGTTACGATATTTTTAGATACAACAATAGGCTCATCTACGTAATTTGCGCCCGCATTTATAATATCGTCTTTGATGCTATAATATCCTGAAATGTCGCGACCTGATACTACCTTAGCAGATATCAGCATCTGGGCTCCATGACAAATGCATGCTATTACTTTTCCTTTTCGATCCCACTCGTTGATAAAAGCCAAAGCAGCTTTCTCTTGTCTTAATTTTTCAAGAGCTTTGACTCCTCCTGGAATTACTAATAAGTCATAGTCAAAAAACCTATCTCTATGATCAGCCTCTAAGTCACTAACTAAGTGTGTGCTTTCCATATAAGTGCCCATTATTCCATGGAATCGGCCCTTCTTGTTTGACATTATCTCTACTTGAAAATTATCTTCAGTCAACCTGTAGTAGGGGTAAATTACTTCATGATCCTGATATTTTTCATAAGTTAAAATTAAAGCTTTTTTCATTTTCTCTCCATTATCTGGACAATACTGTCCCTGTATTTGAAATCTTCTGTCTCCAATATTCTAACAAATCTTTCATAGTTTTATCAAAATTAATTTTAGGTTCCCATCCTGTGTGATTTCTAAACTTAGAAGTATCAGGAACCTGAAGATCTGCATCTATTGGTCTTAGTCTGTCTTTGTCAATTTTTATAGTAATATCTTTTCTGTGTGAAAGTGTTAGTAAATGTTCTAGCATCTCTCTTACAGAACAGGTATATGATCCACCAATATTGTAATATTCACCTTTGATAGGGTTATTGGTCAACAAAATATGGTAAGCTCTTACAGCATCTCTCACGTCAGACCATGTTCTAAGTGAGTCTAGATTACCTACGTTTATCACTGGAGGTATTAATCCTTTTTCTATCATCGCAATTTGCTTAGCAAAAGTAGACTCTGCAAATACGTCTCCGCGTCGCGGTCCTGTGTGAGTGAACATTCTAGTAGACACTACACACATATCATAAGCTTCAGCGTAGAACCTGCCAATTAAATCAGTTCCTACTTTTGATATCGCATAAGGCGAAGCAGGGTGAAATTGAACATCTTCATGAATTGGCATGTCTTCTTTAGCAACTCTTCCAAAAACTTCTGAGCTGGCGCAGACGTGTATCTTTACACTTTTCGGGTTATCATGGGCCAGTCTAATCGCTTCTAAAAGCCTGCAAGTCCCTAGTATATTTGTCTCGAGAGTCTCGATAGGAGAGTCAAAACTTGTTTTTGGATAGCTTTGAGCAGCCAAGTGAAAGACATAGTCAGGCTGATTTTTCTTTATCAACGAGATTAGGCTTGCAAAGTCGTTTAAGTCTCCGTACTCTAAGAAGACCCGATCTTTGTTATTGATTCTACCTGAGAGATGATTAATGTTTTCAACATTATCATTCCACCGCATTAGCCCGTGGATATTCCAGTCCGTCGCCTCTAGAAGAAAGTCTGTCAGGTGAGAACCTACCATCCCGGTGATTCCTGTTATTAGTGCTTTTTTCATAAATTAATTTACTCCCATGCCTTTGCTTTAGACCTGATGCGTAGTGCCTCTTCCATGAGAAGTATTTTTATAGGTTCCCAATAAACTTTTGGATGATAACCGCCTGGAATTTTTTTTCCGTCAACTGTCGGGTAATCTTCTGTAGCTAGAGGTCTATTTAACACTCCCTGCCTAATCCATTTGTCGACTTCGTCTCTTACTTTTTCTCTATCCATTATTTTAAATGGAAAATATTCCAAGTCATTATAGTTTGTCTCTAATAAACGAACTATAGTTGATCTGTGCTCATTGTACATCTGAATTCCTGCGGGTAGTACAGAATAGACTCTTTTAAATCCTTCAGCTGATAACAGCTTGGAAAAAGCTTGAACCGGGGCATGAGGTATGCCGTTTGGTGAAGGTATTAAAAGTGTTCCCGGTGTGTATGGCGTCTTAAAACCGGCCAGGTACACAGATCTTTTAGCAAAACAAAAAGGATCCCACTTCATTTGGTCTAAAACGCAAACCCAAGACTTATTGGGCATTTGGACCGGTCCTATGTATGAATTATTCTCTTTTTCGTACTTATAACCTTGTTGAGTCAGTAAGATTACATTTGTCTTTTCAGCATCGAAATATCTTAAAATATCAATCATGTCCTGTATCATGTTTCCTTTCATACAGAATTGAGTGTCTTCAGGGAGAAATAAGAAATATTCGCCGGTGGCATTGATGATTGCTCTGTGATGAGCTACCTCTGCGCATATCGTTCCGCGGGTGCCCGCTTTGAAGTCTTCAAATACTAGTCTTTTTTGAATATTGACATTTTTATTTTTTTTAAATCTTGTCTTTTTTCCGTCGACACGAACAAACTCTGATTCAAAGTCTAGACATTTTAGCCAGGATCTTACTTTTTCACTTCCGCCGGACTCGATAAGCATTATCTCTATATTTTCGTACTCATTACATTCCAGAAAAGACTTTATAAGGTTTTCCAATAGTAAAATATTTCTTTCTAGCCCTATGTGGAATGCAATCGTGACTAAGGGTTTACCGGCCATAAAATACCTCTAGATCTTCTTTATTAACAGAGTTATTTCCTACGTGACCTAAAGATAGAGAGGCAAAATAGTTTCCCAAATGTATGGCGTCGGGTATCTCTCCTGTTTCTAGATAGCCTACGCATAGACCGACTAAGAAGTTGTCTCCGGCTCCGCAAACATCTAGTACTTCGACAGACTCAGGAGGATAATTCACGTTATTGTATCGAGCACCGCTTTTTCCCAATGTTACTATTATTTCGTAGTTTTCAGGGAATTGTTTGGCTAAACTAAATTCTAACTCATTTATTTTTAAAAAGCAATTTTCAAACTGTGATAAGTCTCTTTTTTTAGAATCAACAAAAATAGGTCCCTGAAAGTTTCTTACTATTTTGGCCGTGACTTCTTTGTCTATTAACCCCTTGTCGTAATCAGAAAAAACTACTGCATCGTAGTCTATTAGATCGTCCGCTTCAAGAAAAGATATTTTTAAAGGGTCGACTTTATCGTAAGAATCAATTCTTGCAATATGACGATTGTTAGTTTCGTCCACCAATCGATTCTTAATAATTGGTTCATCATTTGTTAAAAAAACAACATTACAACCTAGCGACTCCAGACTTATTTTGACATTCGCAGCCATTCCAGGCTTTTTATTTTCGCGATTTACGACTAATACAGGTGTATCTTCATCATAGAGTCTAGTTTCTTTGTAATACTTTTTCTGTGATAGAAAAGAGTAAACGTCTAAACAGGACTCACCTATTACTAATATCTTGTATCGTTTTTGTAGTGGAGTATCCATTAACATAATCAAAAATTCTCACTTCACAGAGATCGCTGCCTACTACGTCCTGTGCGTTATAGTCTCCACCCTTTACAATCACCTTAGGGCGAATTTTTTTAATAAGCTCATAAGGTGTTTCTTCATTAAAGATAATCACTTCATCAACAAACTCTATCGATTCTAAAATAAACTTTCTATCTTCTTCTGAATTTATAGGTCTTTCTAAACCTTTGAGCTTTTTTACACTTTTGTCGCTATTTATTCCTACAACTAGTCTGTCACCTAAAGATGCACTATACTTTATTAGCTCTACATGCCCTCTATGCAAAATATCAAAGCATCCGTTAGTAAAAATAGTTTTTTTGGTGATCACTTTAGTAAGCGCTCGATGTAAGATGAGTCTTCTATCGTTGAAGAATTAAATGCCTTATCATCTATAAGCACGTCATAGTGTGCTTTACCCATAATAAGCTCTTGATATTTTACTCCCCATTCATTTAGCTGAGTTTTTGTCAACATATAGAGATTATTATAAACTTCCTGGATGTTTCCTTCGTACGTACTCATTCCTCTGGCAGTATAAATTATAATATAGTGACCGGAATTGTATAGACTATTGACTATCTCTATCATTCTGGAAATAGGTTGGCACCTTCTGTATCTTTTTACGGGGTCATTATTATCATCAAGGGTATTCTTTACTAGTGTGGCTATTACCCCGTCTAAGTCAAATGCTATTCTTTTCATAATGCCTCTATTTGTTCAAGCACTTTATCTATGCAGACTTCCCAGCTGTGTGGCTTTAGTGCATGATGAATTTTGTCAGAATTTGTGGCTCTATTTATAAGCTCGATAAGTTCTGTACTTGTTCTAAAACTATTTTCTTTTCCAGAAAATTCTAATGCTCCGCCTCCATCTGCATGTACTATAGTTGGAATTTCGCAAGCTATACTTTCTATAATATGATTCGGGCCTGGGTCGCATCTAGAACCACTTACATAGATGTCGTATTTAGAAAGCTCTTTTCCTAATTCTGGTCCGTGGAGAGGGCTTATGAGCTTGCTGTTCTTAAAGCCCTTAGTATATCTACCAATATATGTAAAAGTAAAGTCTTCTTGGTCAGCCACCCACTCATCTATAAAGTCATAGATATCTGAGCCTTTGTAGGGGTTGTCTGCCCAATGGTGGGTCACTATATTTTTTTTGTTATTTTGGATCTTTGTTCTTTTTTTAAAATGATCTAGATCCACACCGTTATAGACCACAGAATGGCTATTACATTTCCATCCTCTACTCAAATGATAGTCTCTCATCCAGTTTGAAACAAAGATTGTATGATCAGTAACAGCACTACAATTTTGAAGAATGTCATCCATTCCAGTAGTACCCTTTCTGGCATCGCACTCATTTACTCTGTGGAATACTTTTACATCTGGATACTGATTCTTATAGGCAGCAATCTCATTTATAGAAATACCCAAATCAGAATATCTAGGGTCTTGCATGAATATTACATCAATATCTTTCTCGAGCGCATGGATTACCTTGTGGCCTTTTGATAATAACAAATTGCAAAAAGAAGAGACAAAAAGATTTCCGCCTCCCCAGGGTCCATGGACCGGTTTTCTATTGATTAAAACCTTCATTTTGTTATAAGAACCTGACCGTAATCTATTTGATTATCAGTATACCCGCGGTCGTCTAAAAATATTCTTCTGTCCATGATAATAAGCTCTTTAGAGTCATCTTCAATACTATCAACAACACTAGAAACCTCAATATCTTTCTGGTGTTTACCTGGGAGATGATAGTCATCGAAAAGAATTGCCTTGCGAAAACGATTCTGAGAGTTTTCCCAGTCTCTTTTGACCACATCGTATCTATGATCTCCGTCTAAATAAATCATATCAAACATTCCTTCTTCTACAGGGGTCTGTTTAAAATACTCGTCAGATGTTGATTTAATAAAATTGATTTTTTTAAACCACTCTTCAGGGAAAACATTTCCTAGATTTTTAATTTGGGTCATGTCCAATGCAGGGTCTACAGTATGTACAGAGCCTCGACCTAATTCATTCATGGCCATGGCAGCACAAAAGCAAGAGTAGCCGCGGCCATAACCTATTTCTAAATAAGACATCATATTATATTTCTTTATCAAAGTATAGATAAGCAGACCTCTTTCATAGTTTGGCCTAAAAAAAGCTCCGACACTATGATAAAGATCGCTATTAGGATCTCTTTGCTTTTTTGCTGTGAACTCTCCTACATAGTCGAATTTGCCTAGGGAGAGGTCTTCTATCTCAACTCCTAACTCCTTCAGCTTATTGTCTATTTTTACTTTTTTTATCTTTCCCGTTCTGGCAGGTATTGATCCTACCGAAGTGGGATTTGCAAACAAATCTTTATTTAAGTTAATCATTTTCTCTCTCTTATTTTTTGTATGATTCTCGGATAGACGACGTCAGGGGACAATATTTTTGCATTGTAGTTTCTATCATATTCTTTTAAATTTTCTAAAACTTGAAACACAGCATCAGGAAAGTTTGAAACTTTATCTACTAATACTCCAGTAGTTTTTGTTATTAAATCACTGCTGCCTATATGAGGCATGGAAATTAGAGGAAGGCCTGCCTGAGTTGCTTCTACCATTGCCCTTGGTCCATTATCTAATGAGGAGGAACATACAAAGACTTTACTCATCAAAATTAGTTTCTTTTTCTCTTCTTGAGATACATTCAAAAATATGTCGATATCTAGACTATGATCTTCTTTTAGTTTTTGTATTCCGCTTAGCACATCATGGCCTGTGTTATAGTGCCCTTTGTTATCAGGGGACCTGCCAACAATGCAGCCTCTTAACTTCTTGACATTAGAATGCTTAATTAATTCTGTTAAAAACTCTATGTGCCTCTTTCTAGGGTCAAAAGAGCTTACCATTATCCAGTCATAATTCTTTTCTGAGGTTTCTCTTTGCTTATTAGAAATTTCACAGAAATCTTTTGTAGTATATCTAAAGACATCAAAGTCCATCCAATCAGGGACAGTCTTTTCGAAAGCCGATCCTTCTATTAAAGCATAATCGTGCACACTTCTTTTGATAACTGAGGGGTATGATATTCCGCTAAACATCGGATTGACTATTACGAAATTGTCTTTTAGTTTTTCACAGTCTTCCCACTTTGACCAACAATAGACATATTGATTTTTTTCTAACTGGTCTACATTAATATCGGAGGCGCTCTTTATTGTAATTGGTCCATAGTCTGTAGACAGAGAATTCTGGACAATCCCTCTTTTTATTCTTTTGTCTTCTAAAAATACAGTCACTTCATCAACCAGACCATACTTCATAAAGTTATAAAACATAAAAGTAAAATGATCAGAAAGTGGGTCTTGTATCAGGCTGGACCCAGCAGTGTTCTTGGGATCATAATCAGACCAGCAAGGTGTATTTAAAGTATAGAGTTTCAACTATTCATTCTCCGAGAGCATTTGTATGTCGGACATAACCATTTTTGTTACTAGCGACTTAAAGTCTGTCTTGGGTGTCCAGCCTAATTCTTCTTTAGCTTTTGTGTAGTCACCCCTAAGGACATCCACTTCTGCTGGTCTCATATACCGTGGGTCTTGTTTGACGTACTTACTCCAGTCTTTTATGCCCGCAACAGAAAATGCCTCATTTAAAAAGTCTCTAATAGAGTGGGCTTCATTAGTAGCAATTACATAGTCTTCCGGGGAATCCTGCTGTAACATTAGCCAGACTGCCTCAACATAATCGGGTGCATATCCCCAGTCTCGTCTAGAGTCTAAATTACCTAAAGCGATATGATCTGAAAGACCTAGTTGAATTCTTGCAACGCCATCAGAAATCTTTCTTGTCACAAACTCATGGCCTCTTCTTTCTGCCTCGTGGTTAAAAAGTATTCCGGAGACATTGAACATATCATATGACTCTCGATAGTTTTTTGTTATCCAGTGTCCGTAGAGTTTTGCCACACCGTAAGGACTTCTAGGGTAGAATGGAGTCTTTTCATTTGCAGGATTTTCTACCATTCTTCCAAACATTTCTGAGCTACTTGCTTGATAAAACTTTGTAGGCTTACCATGTTCTCTAATAGCTTCAAGCATTCTGAGAACGCCTAAGCCTGTAACATCTGAAGTTTGTTCCGGAGTATTCCAACTCTCTCCTACAAAAGATTGAGATGCGAAATTATAAACTTCATCCGGGTTACTTTCTTTTAAGACTCTTAGGAGAGAATTTTGATCAGTCAAATCTCCTGTCAAAAAAGTTATTTTTCCCTCAAGATGCTGGGTATTGGTTCTATTTTTTACTGAGGACCTTCGCTCCATGCCGTACACATCGTAGCCCTTCTCTAAAAGAAAGTCCGACATGTAACTTCCGTCCATGCCGTTGACCCCTGTAATTAATGCTCTCTTTTTCATCTTGTATCCTAGTTCATTTTTTTAGCTTTTATTATTCTTGAGATATTTTAAAGTTTCTGCTCCAGGAGCGTTTGTAGTTTCGCCTAAAGCCATCGTCCTCTCAAACATGCTTAGATAAGCCATCTTATGTTTTTTGATCTCGTATCTTTGTACTGAATTAAAATTATAGTCTATTGTTTCGTTAGAAGGGAGAGAGAGCTGACTCGGAAGGTCTAAAATACAGTACGGAGAAAGGACATCTGAGGCTATCCCTACATCTCGAGAGATTATTGGAGTCTTCATAGACGCAGCTTCAAGAATTGCCTGAGGTCCCCCTTCGTGTCTAGAAGAAACAATATACAAACTGCATGCGGCGTACATTTTTCTAAGATCTTCTATGGAAGCAAGCTCAGAAAGTGTATATGAAATATTCATTCTTTCCAGCTCGGAGGTCACATAAGATCTTCTCCAGCCACCTAAAAGAACATGAACATGTTTTGATATATTTTCTGATAACTTTTGAATTACTTCACACAAAATATCTGGGCCTTTTTCAAGTTTCGGTAGACCTGAATTTCCCTCTGTGTCTCTTTGAAAAGAGCCTATAATGAAGCTAGATTTGGGAAGCCCTAGCTCTTTTCTAGCTTTGCCGGTATCAAAACTTTCCCACTTGCTTTCATCATACCAATAAGATGCTAAAAATATAGGTTTGGAGGTGAGGCGTCTTAATAGCAATCCAGTCCCTTCGTTAGGTACATGATATGCATCGACAAATTGGTCTCTAAAGACAAAATCTTTTTGCTTTGATGCATCAAACTTCTCAGGAACTATGTGATGTACTGTCACTATTGTCTTTTTACTTGTAAGCAAGTCTACAGAAAGGTGATTCCAGCACCAGCCGGCAAGAAGCCAAAGAATATCTGCTTCATGAGGGTCGTCTGTGGTTACGTCTGGATTATTACTAGTCCATTCTTCAGCAATTCTATCACAGATCCAATTCTCTCTTGGGGCTAGAACATATATCTTCATCTTAAAACCTTACTAAAGAAATTATAATAATCTTGACTTACTTTTTTAATGTCTATTGAGCTATTCTTATCATTTTCTCTGAAGTTGTCAAAATTTAATTCTGGTGGACTGTAAAGCTTTAAAGGCCTAAAATCCCATTCTAAGTCTTCAATTATAACTGCGCCTGGCCCGGCGATCTCTTTAGTACCTCCGGAGGAAGCACATATTACTTTACACCCAGAGGCAACAGCGTCTACAACTACATTCGGGCAATGATCTAAAAATGCTAAATGCAAAAAATAACTGCTTCTTTTGTAGAGGCTTATTAGTGTAGGCCAGTCTAGATTTCCAGCATAGAAAACTCTGTCATAATTTAAGTCGCAGTCTGGGTTCTCTCCTGCAACTATTAAACAGTCTTCTTCTGAGGCATTTTCTAGAAAATATCTGATATTTTCTGAAAGCCTTTTGTGAGGTCTCCACGAAGAGGCACATGTCCAGACCTTATCGTACTTGTTAAATACTTCGCTTTCTCCGGATGGGATATTATATATTGCTTCTAAGTCTGTACCATTTCTTATGACAGTTGAGAATTCTTTCTTTCCAAAGTATTTTTCAGTTAGTAGCTTATTAAAGTCTGACTGATATATTACGCCGGCCGCTTTTTTATGAGTTTCTCTAATTGGGACATTTAATCTTTCCCAATCTTGGTCAGAATTAAAGTATATTCCATCTAGTCTTTGAACTATCGGTGCCTTGTTTTGACTGGCTAGAATAAATGATAGTTGTATATCTGGACTTTCATCTAGGTTAACTCTGTGACCATCTTTAGTTAGCTGATTTGCTAATTTTAGTCCAAAACTATTTGGGCCGGATCTAGAGTTAAAATCCACACTATCTAGAAATATTTTCATTCAATGTAGCCTCTTGCCCGTAGATTTTCAGCAGACATCTTTTGGTCTATAGATCTGGGTTTTGTAAAAAGAGTCGGATCTTCTAGATTGATATCATAATGGTACATTACTCTTGGAAAATACAGAAGCCTCTTATTTTTTCTTCGGGCTCTTTCCATCATAGGCAGAAATACAGCCTGATCACAGCCGATCATTATCCAGTTACCTTCTTCATCTAAGAAGTTTCTTTGGTCAAGCCCAAAGAATTCTTTAGCTCTAAACGTCTTAAGGTGGCTGGATCTCCATGGTTGCTCATACATACTAATATTAGGATCTATATCACCGGAAATATTTCGGTCTGTAAACGCCCATCGATGAGCTGTCCACAATACAGCTGGGTCATATTGTTGATAGATCGCATTTAAGAATTCTAAGCAGCCTAAGTCTGTTAGCCAGTCTCCTGCGTCGAGTCTAATAACAACATCATTCTCATTTAGTAAGTTTACTTCTTCGTGTGTATTTCTTACTTCGCCGTACTTGACTTCTCTTCTTTTGACCTTTACTTTGTCTAAGACATTGTTTCTGTCAGCGATTGATAATACTTTTTTTCCAGTGTTGTCGGTTGAGACATCATCTAATACTATTAACTCCCAGTCCTTGTATGTCTGCCCAATAATAGAGTATAGGGTTGTCTCTATTTTTTCTTCGCAATTAAATGCGGGAGTAATAATCTTAAACTTAGTCATCTGACATGATCTTAGGTTCGCCTCTACTGATTGTAAGATGGGGTGTTGGACTGTCAAAGTTTATCTTTTCATGAAAAATCCAGCCTCCCATTTTATCTGATAGATTTGAAGCTAGATCGTCTATTTCTTTGTCCGTGACTTCAGTCCACGGCTTATCAAAGAACATGTTATTTTCTGAAGTGTCTTCTTGCTCCACATTGTAGAGGCTTTGCCAATGCTTTGACCAATAATTCTTGTATGTCTTTATTTTTCTAGAAAGATCAAACCAGCTATAGTGATGCACACCGGGTAGTTGGTCCACAGCGGCATTAAACCACATTTCGTACTGGGTTAACGCTTCTTTATTGCCGTTAAGCGCTGCAATTTTTGCGTTATGTACTTCTTGTGTGTAAAAAGATCCGTGTGGTATTATTTCAAAAGTGTCTTTATCAATGTAGTCGCAGCCGTCTGTGCCCATTGCTGCATAAAGCTCTCCATCTTCGTCCGTCTTTCTGAGTAGCTTGGGGATTCCGTGAGTTATATTTTTCTTGTTTCTAGAAAGACGCCATTTCCACGGGTTGATATCCATGCGAACTTTTTCTGAAGATCCCCAGTACTCTATTACGGGTAAACAAAGTAAATCAATTTCACTTACAAAGTTTTTGCACATTGTCTTTACTTTATCATAGTCATTCTCATGCACTATTTCATCACAGTCCATTTGCCATAAAAATTCAGACTTACAGCGGGTTCTTGCTTCTGCTTTTTGTAATCCGTCGAAAACAGCATGGCGAGGACTAGACCAGTCTCTCTCTACTTTGTGAACACTGAGTTTTTCTTCTTCAGTAGCCCACTCTTGTAGTTCTTCCCAAGTACCATCTGTCGATCCTCCGTCGACGACGACAACTTCATCTGAGAATCCTAGCATACTTTTTATGCACTGCTTCCATGGATACTCCTGTTCAATACAATTTCTTGTTGTTGTGTAACTTCCTATTGTAGGCACATAGTTCATAACAGATCGTATGGACGTCCAGAATCTATTTCTAGCAGCATAGAGGTATGCCTCAGTATCAAATGGGTCATCTGTCTCAAACCATAATTCTTTGGCATGTTGAACATTTTCGTTAAGATGCAATTCACATCCTAATAATTTTGCTTCTATTACCATTCTAGGACATGTATCTCCTCCGGGAGGTAGATACACAAATCCTTCTGCTTGAGCTAGCTTGTCTAAAAGCTCTTCATATGGAAGGCCCCAGACTACTTCGTAATCTTTATCATTGTCCTTACACCACTCCTCAGCAATGTTGGCACCTTTTATCCAAGAAGCTGACCCTAATACTATCCATCCGGAGCGCGGGACGTCTTTGTATTTTTCTTTGAGGATTTTTACTCTATAAAAGAATTTATCGTCAAAGACACTACTTAGAACTACATTTTCTTTTTCTGAGAGGAATGGGAATCTATCATGATATAGTTCCATTTGGGACTCTGACATCCACCATAGAGAATTTGCGCCGTAATAAAATGCGCTTATCATCTTCCCATGCATCTGATCATGACAGTCACATTCAGACTGCTCAGAAATTTCATGTTTCTCAATAGACCTGTATTTACAGAATTTGTAGTCGTATTCTAAAATAGAATATTCCATATTTGCTGTAATCGTAGGGATTAGCTCCATATTCATACCAGCGAAATTTCCGAATATCCAGTAGAGCTGGTGACCCTGTTCAAGGAGCTCTAAATCGACCTCACTGGACTTAACAGTTTCTATTTCGAAAGGACATGAGTCTATGATAGCCTGAGATGTTAGCTCAGCTCCACCGGTGTACTGATCGACAAACATATCTGAGACAAATATGCATCTTGTGTTTTCTTTAAACTTTCTTTTATTTTGATCAAATGGTGATGTGAACATTCTTAAACTACACTCCTAAAACTTGTATTACCCAGCTGGGAAAGTATAGCATGAACATTCAGAACGTATAAGAGAAAATATTTGATAATTTTCTTGTACAATGAGCCCTGAGAATCTACTTATTTAGTACCTAGCTACAGAATAACTAATATAACTAATATAACTAATAATATAAAGCATCTATCTACTATCTAATAGAAACTACTATATCTAATCTACTATCTAATTAAAGAATACTATATTACTATCTACTCTATTATCTAGATATCTAATTAATTATTAGACAGTTTTTCTTCTAATTCAGCAACTTTTTCTGAAAGCTCTTGAATAGACTTAATTAGTACTGGTATTAAATTACTGTATGCTACAGCCATCGGAGATATGTCTCCGTTTGGAAGCAGATCATCTTCTTCTCCAACAACTGCAGCTGGGTAAACTTTTTTGAGATCTTGAGCGATTAGTCCTGTCTTAGATATATTGTTCTTTTTTAACTCAAAGTCTTTAATTTCTGTAGCTAGAATGGTCTCTAAGCCCTTCAGACTAGTGTCACGTATGTTTTTCTTAATTCTAGCATCTGATAGATCTGCTAGTGCGAAGGTACCACTACTATTTCCTAAGGAACCGGCAGCTCCTCCGTCACCGTCTAATGCCATTAAATAGTTGGTATTTCCACTCGCATCATCAGCGCCGGCTTGAATGACAATACCTGCCCTATTGGCGTGGTCACCGTCGTTCTGAAATTTCGCTGCCCAGTTTGATGCATCGTTTGCATACACATGCAGCTGCTGCGTCGCGCCACTGAAGTTATTGCCAATTGATGTGCGCCCAGTCGAGGCTATGTGTAATCTTGACATTGGAAACGCCATGGTGCCATCACCCGGATTTACAGAAATTGTAAAAGCCGTTGGAACATCATCAGTATCAACTGCTCCATCCACCTTAAACGTTAATGTGCCAGCATTTACTAAGTCTGTTCCGTCGTCGGCAAATACGCTGATTTGCCCTAGATTATCACTCAGTCCGACTGCTCCTGTCATAGCTGATCTTATGAAAGACAAGCTGCCGGCAGCGAATTTATGATTATCATTTCGTACTATAGTAAGGCCGTTAGGTTGGGAATATCCTGGAATGTCATTAGCCAGTATACCAACCGCGGCCCCCATAGCCTGAGTATGGCCTGCGGTGGAAATAGACATCGCTCTATTAAAGAAGCTTGGGTCTGCACCGATAGCTAAAATACCATGATTTAAAGCTGCGCCGGACACTACTAGCGTTCCTGTGTGGGCCATGTGTCCTAATGTTACATGTTGATCCGTTTCTTCGTTTCCTATAAAAAACGATCCAGAAGCTTGAATTT
>Ga0115000_10001673_pt1 | contig 19378 bp, 27 predicted proteins | sample ArcticOcean_MG_C_6_FD_89690 | JGI IMG/M metagenome (GOLD analysis project Ga0115000, IMG submission 89690) | Marine microbial communities from western Arctic Ocean - ArcticOcean_MG_CB8_128 | ecosystem: Environmental > Aquatic > Marine > Oceanic | place: Arctic Ocean: Canada Basin | collected... | reverse complement strand
GCAGGTTTTCCTAGAAAAAGGTCGTGGAATTTAACACCCCACTCAATAAGTTGTGTTCGTGTTAATTCGTAAAACGCTTCGTGTGCATAGACAAATGAATTATTTGACCTTCCCATTCCTCTAGCGGTTTGAAAAATGATGGTATGTCCTGCGTCGTATAATTTGTTGACAATCTCGATTCGTTCTTTAATCGGTTTTGAGTTGTCATAGTGTCCGCCTTCTGTTATGCATATAGTACCATCAATATCAAACACATAAGTCATTTATATCTTCCTCGGTCAAAACATAAGTACCGAATTTTGTTACCGAGTGTGCTGCACACTTATTGGCGAATTCAATTGCTTTAATCATATCACCATGTTGCATGTATTTGTACACCAGAGATGAGATAAAAACATCTCCTGCTCCACATACATCAAATACTTCTACTTGTTTAGTGTCATAAATCTCGCCTTTATAAAGAGTGCCTTCTGCTCCTAAAGTGACAATAAGATCATAATTGTTTGGATATTGTACGACTTCTTCATATTCATTTTTATTAATCTTGAGAATACAGTTTTCGAAACAAGAGAGATCTTTCTTCTTAGAATCTACAAAAACAGGAATATTTTTGTCAAAGCAGTATCGAGCAAGACTAGAACATGCCGGCGGATGTAAAAATCCTTTATTATAGTCGCTTATTACAACTAAATCGACGTCGGCCATGGTTCGTTCATCAAACCTAAAAACTCCAGTTTCTTCGTCTTCGTTTAAATCAACTCTTAACAAGTGCTGTTTAGACTTAAAGTCAATATACCGATGTTTTTCTACCTGTGCATCTCCAACCATACATTCAACTGCAAGATTAAAAGCCAAAAGATTTAAGTATACGTTGAGGGCCATGCCATGGCGGACCTCGATTTCGTCTTCCACAAATACCGGTACCGGTGCTTCCGGGCTTATTCGGTTGCAACTTCCGTAGTGGTATATGTCTAAGCAGCTATCACCCAGTAGTAATACGTTTAATGATTTCGGTTGTTGAAAACTCATCTATTCTCTCAAAAAATCCAACTATCTTGGCGTATTCACTGCCAATTACATGTTTCCCTTTCCAGTCTGAGCCCACAATCATATAATCAGGGTTGTATGAACGAATTAAGTTGGTGAGTTCTTCGTCATTGGAAAAAATCTCGACATCATTGACCCATTTGAAATTCAACAGGATTTTCTGTCTGACTGACTCTGGGTTAATTGGTCGATTATCGCCTTTTGTTTTCTTCACTCTTTCATCAGAATCAATTCCAATTAAAAGATGGTCGCCAAGAGACGCACAGTATCTTATCATCTCCAGGTGTCCTGGGTGGATAAGGTCAAAACACCCGTTTGTAAACACTTTAGTCATTTAAATAATCTCCCATTTTTGACGGTATTGAGGGAAAAAAGGATGGTTTTTGTCCTGGGTATTAAACTCTTTCTCTTGTTTAACATACCGATGTAAAACCATCTTGTCAACCTCTGAACAATCTAAATGCTCAATGTAACAGGCGAATGAACTATCAATACAATGTACCTCAGTTGCATTCTCTATGATTTTTCCGTAATGAAACAATGTTGTTTCACAGTCAGTTCCAAAATTGTGAGTAGGCTTAAAGATATGAACACTATCTTTAAAATAAGAATCATCGATCTCGTAGTTACGGGCTTTATCGTCATGAACAAAAATGTAGTTGGCCGGCAGTTCAGCGGAGTCGTATAAAACAGTTTCTTTGTCTAAATCGCGAGAGTACGAAAAAAGGCCCCATCGCTCATTATATTCCATTTCAGCTTGTCTATAAAAAGATTCATCAAAGCTATTAGAGTCTTGCAAAAAGTTTTGTCCGTAATTTCCTACTCCCACAATTTCGTTCACATGGTTTTTAAACATATCTCGGTATCTTAACGCTTCAGCATCGTCAGTCACAGAAATAAGCTCGATTCCATCGTCGTCTTTGAACAAGTCTTTAACATTTAAAAAGTTATGTTGTTTTACAGGCATATGCACGATATCATATGATTCACGTAATTTACGCAGAATAGCATTACAAATTATGTGGTCACCAAGCCCTAAATGGGGCATAAAAAATGCTTCACGCATTTTTCAACCAATCAGACAATACTGCTGTTGGATTCCATCCCAATACATTTTTAGCTTTGTTATTGTTAGCTAGCGAAATTCTAGCTTCGGCCGGCCGGTCATCGATATGGACGTATCCTCCACCGATCATCTGCGCTAATTCTAATACACTGTAATTGGTGCCAGTCCCAATATTGAATAATTGGCCAAGACATTCTGAACTTTCTGATGTGGCTGCCAAATAGTTTGCCGCGGCTACGTCACCAACGTATGTAAAATCACGTCTCTGCTCTCCGTCACCAACTATGGTCATTGGTTCGCCTGCTTTCTTTTGACGCAAGAAAAGCCCTATTACGGGTGCGTATTGACCCTTCAGGGGTTGTCGCGGGCCGTATACATTAAAATATCTTAGATTCACTGTTTCAAGACCGTAAAGCTTATAATACATTGAAACTAAATCTTCCCCTGCACACTTTGTAATTGAATAAGCATTAAGGCAATCTCTCGGCATGTCTTCAGATAACGGTGGAGTGTTAGTCAATCCATACGCAGCTGAGGTTGAAGAATAAACTACCCTCTTGACGCCTGCTTCTCGGCATGCTTGTAGGACATTACACGTTCCCACTACATTAACTTCTGTCGCGTATGTAGGATTGAGAATAGCTGGTTGAATTCTTGATTCGGCGGCCAAATGAAAAACATAGTCGACGTTGTTGAATAGCGGTCGGATTGCATCATAGTCTGTAATATCTGCTTTACTCTGAATTGTATTTGCATTCCAGTAAAAGTTTTCATGGGCATCCGAGGACTCATTGTCTATGACAATTACTTCATGCCCCTTTTCTAATAGGAGGTCTACTAAATTACTTCCGATAAAGCCGGCGCCTCCAGTTACTAATGATCTCATTCTAATGTTCCTTTAAAAAATTTTCTAATATTGCTGTATGTTCGGGTACTGTGTTGTCTTCATGATCATACACTTCGCCAACAAACTCCAACTCTTGTCGTGATTTGGGAAACTCTTCTGGCTCAATCCCTTGGAGTTCAGCTAACGGATGGGATGCATTAAAGTTTTTTTTGTTAAAAAACTCATCATGAACAAAAACATCTCCCTGAATAATGGGTATAATTGTATTCGCAAAAAACTCATAATCAGTTCCATAAGCGTCTTTTTGTGACCAACCTTCTATTAACTCTTTCATGTTTGGCAAGCAGGCGTGCTTGGCTCCCCACATACCACCCAAAACCGGGAAGGCATGATAAGGGTGGTCTCTCATTATATGAAATCCCTTGTCACTTTCAAGCCATTCATCAACAGCTTCTTTTTCTCTAGTAGTCAGTCGACAATCTGTGTCCCTTGAAATCATCACTTCTACATCTTCTTCGCCGGCGGGCCAAAAACGCCAGTACATGCTTTTCCAATTTCCAAACTCCGGCATCCGTACAACTTCAGTATTTTCATTCATCTCTAGTCGCATTAAAACGATAGAAGGTACGCTTTGTCCAACATAAAAACGGCACTTCCAGCCAGGATATATTTCTGGAGCTAGTTGTGCGTTTTTTATGGCGCCTTCGGTATATTTTGGATCATCTCCCCAAAGGCAAAAGGATATTATTTTCATTTACTTGGTGGCTGATTAAGCTGGGTGAAGTACTTCTTGAATACTTCTTTCTCTTCAGCTTGTTTCCATACAAAGTTGTCTTCGTTTGTAGAGATACCGTCTGGGTTGAAATAGTATACTCCTAGAATATCACTGTATTTCTTAAATTTAGCGCCGCCGAAAGAGCAACGAAGCCAAAACTCCCAATCGCCGGCAGACTTATACTTGTCATCAAACATCCCATAAGTGTCATGAAGTGTGCGGCGCCACATAGGGTTATTATGTGGTAGGTTTCCCCTCAACATCGCCTCTTTGGAAAAATTCTCAAAGTTGTATCTTTCACAATTAGTCTCTATGTTTTCCCACATAGTGTTAGCACTCTTTGTAACATAACTGTCATTATATACTAAGTCAATATCTGGATTAGTGATGAGTGTTTTAGCCTGATGTTCAAGGGCCCATGGGGCTCGGCGGTCATCACAGTTTATATTGGTAATATATTCACCAGTTGACATCTCAATAGCCTTGTTCCATATTCCATAAACGCCAGGATCCTTCTTAAGCCTCTTGTAGGTGATGTTTGGGTATTTTTCAGTGTATTTGAGAATCACTTCTTCTTCGAAATTATTCTCTGGCGGGTTTACATTTAAAATTATCCACTCACACTTATCTTCAAAAACAGTTTGCCTTGTGACATCTTCCATTAACTGTTCAATATGTTCTGCTGAGTTAAATACTGACGTGATTAACGAAATCTTCGGAACGTCGCTGAGTGAAACAGCGTCTACTTGATTTGAGTCTGACATAGCAGAGATAAACGAAGCATACATCTTTTCTTCAGAGAATCTAGTCTTCAACTCTTTAGCATATTTGTTGCACAGGGAGAGCGTCTTTTTCGCTGTTTTAGGGTCGTTCAGGTCTTCATAACACTGGCGTAGATTTTTCTTGTATGAACCTTCGCGAGCGTATGCCCACATAGACTCTTTAATCAATACATCTTTCCAAACGGCCTCTTCTTGCACATGGTTTAAGTCATAAGATACATTATAAAAATGTTCTACGCCCTGCTCGTCTACAAGGAAATCCATATGGCCAGACCAGCCGACCGTAATGATTGGGAGGCCGCTATAGGCAGCTTCAAACAGTGGTAGACCAAATCCTTCGCCGTGTGCTAAGGATACCATAGCATTAATCTTGGGGTGATTATACAACGAATGGATCTCTTCATCAGACATTTCTCCGTGAATTAAATAAACCTTACATTTTCTGTCTGGAAAGTCTGCAAGTACATACTTAATTCTTCTTGAAGTTTCATTTCGATCAATCAAATTGTTTTTTGCTAAATTTGTCTTTAATACAAGTCCAACATTCTCATTGTGGAATTCTTCTACAAACCATCTCATTGTAAGTTCAAGATTTTTACGAATACTCCACTGAGTAACATTCAAAAAGTTAAAGTCGGTATCTAAATTTAACTCAAGGTCAACATTATCATATTCCTTAACTGGATAGCCAACTGATTCGATAGGGGTAGTTAGCTTAATATCAACTTCGTGTCCAGTATTGTTATCTTGTGCAGTAAACGTAGTATTTTGATATGTATTTTTAGCATGGCTAGACACGACGATTATACTATCGACAGCATTTCCAGCTTGTAACCATGGATACGCAACTTTGGTAGTCTCCATTCCAGCGGTATAACCTATGTTAACAGGTGCCATATTTTCCCATTCATTTGGGATGGTTACCTGCAAGGACTCGTCAAACTTGCCGCCCTCTTGGATATAAATAATTGTCTTTTCGATAGCATCGTCTATCCATTTACGCTCGGAGTTAGCTTCCGCGATCCAACTAGTTTGTCCCCACTGAAGCGGTTGGATATATACATCGTAAAGATCTGGTCTAGACCTCAATGATCTAAGGGCAAATCTAGTTTGCTCTCCATATCCTGACCGTGTGAGTAGGGGTCCTTTTAATATAATCTTCTTTTTCATGCTGCTATCTCCATTACATGCCATTGTGTATAGCCCTTTCTAGTTTCCCAGGAGCCATATTTCTCAATTACTTCGTCCATTATGCTTACCCAGCTTTTTTCATAGCTATCAAAATTGTAATTTTTATCTACATATTTAATACCAGTTTCAGACATCTTTTTATATACGGCTGGTCGTATGTTCATAGCCCACTTTAAGGACTTGATAAAATCTTCTTTGCTAATTCTATCTTCGTAGATATAAGGAACTTGTAAAGAACCGATAACCGAGCTTGAGGCTGGTTTAATTCCGCGGCCAAACCATTGTTTGCCGTCTGTTACTTGTTCCTGTAGCCCACCAGTCATGTTAACAATAATGGGTGTTCCACATGCTAGCGATTCCAGCGTTGCAAGACCGAAACCTTCCGCATCTGATATATTAATCGTGAAGTCTGCGGCATTATAAATATTGGCGAGGTATTGGGGCTCTACTTTTTGGGTGGATAACAACACTTGCCCTTCATTTATTCCTAAGTGTTCAATAATATGTGGTAAATCTTGTCCATGGGGATCTTTAGCATCGGTGTGCATTAACAAAACCGCTTGGTCATGCCCAACTTCATCCAGAAACTCTTTAAACCACCAAATTAAAGTGCCGCTCTGTTTCCGGCGAGCATTTCTATTATTCCAGAAGAATATCTTTTTGTTATTATTCTTCATATGAGGGGCTGTCCCATCTCCAGACTTAATATTGTTGGATATTTCTTCAACTCCCTTCAGTTGCTGTGGGTCTTTGAATTTGTGGTAAAATGCACCGTTTACTGCATGAGGCAAATATCGTGAACTAACATCGGGGGCCACTTCCTGGACTATTTGGTGAGTTACCTTTGAAATGCAAATGACTTCATCTGTTGAGTTATACCATTTAGCATTGAAGTGCGGTGCTGGGAAGTTGTCCCACACATGGTAGTAAATCAAGGGGACGTTTGCTCTAATCTCGTTTTCGATCTCCCATAGCCACTCATAGAAGCGTGGGTCGGTCATAAACCAGATGGCGTCTGGCCGGTCGCGCTGCATGAGTGAGCGTATCATCTCCGGGTTTCCATAGCCATCGATAGGAAGAACCTTAAAATCTTCTCCCCACGGGTCTACCATTTGAACATCATAGTTATGGTGTTTCATAGCGCCGCCCAAACAAACAAACTGGTATCTACCAGTTTTTAGGAGGGCTTCAATCATATAACGTGTTTGGGTTCCCACACCCGAAGGTGACAATGGATGGTCTGACATGACCAAAATCCTTTTCTTTTTCATATTTTCCTTATGGACAGTGTTCTGTCTTGTAAAATTTGCACCCATATCCGGATGTGCATGATAAGCGGTTTTTGATGTATCGCTTATTTTTAATATTGTACAGCGCAACACTCAAAAGTTTAAGCGCATTTTCAGTTTTTCTTTGGCCGCTTGTTACCCTAAAGAATTCAACTATACCTTTCTTCGCAGTTCTCTTAAGTAGTGCAAAATGTGTTTCAACGTCCTTTGGATCTACATTCATTTTTTGACAAAAGTAGTTTTTATACAGTGTGAGTTGATATGTGATCATTTTATCATTCTTCTTTTTGAAATCCCAACCCCAAGAGCATGTCTTCCAGTCAAATATATGAATTTTTCCGTCAGGAGTGGCGACGACAGCATCAATAAATCCCTTAAAGCTATATTCTTCCTCTCCTTCAATGGGCTCCATTAGGGGCATCTCGACCGCTATTACTTCGTATTCTTCAAAGTAATCGTCAAGAGCATCTTGAATTTCAGGAATAATTCTCTTTCCTTGTCCGACCATATCAAGAACAAGCTTTTGATTCACTTTTATGTCGTCATCAAGAGCTGCGATATTTTTCTTTAATTCATTAACAAAGAAATCATTATCCATTTCTTCTTCTAAAAGTTTCTTTTCACACACAGAATGGATAGCACTTCCAAAAGCAGTATATTCATTCCCTTTGAAACCATCTATTTTGTTAACACGCGTTAACTTATGATAGTGTGCACAGAACTTCCAGTCTTTTAATTCAGAATACGATATATGTGGCATAAACTTCTCCGTTTACATATTATAACGTCTTTACTGGGTTGTGTCAAGTTTTTTCGGGTCTTGCAACACTAAAAGTTTTTTGTATAACTCAGGACTAACCTTTTGCAAACTATCGTGGTCCGAGTGCAAATAAAAGTCTGTAAAGCCTGTTGCAAAATATTCTCTCAGTGATGTGGCTGCATATGGATTAATGAAAAGCCCTATCAAGAGACTGGATAAATTATCATATCCTATGTCTTCATATAAAAACATATCAAATTCTTTATCATATTCTATGTTTGTAAAAAATGACTCTGGTGCTTTAAAACCAGCCTTCCATAATATATCGTGCATATACTTTCGCTTGCGCAAAAACTCTTCTTTTACTTTTTGGTCCCCATATATTTGCCAGCCGTGAGCGGACTCAAGAGAATGAGATATTTCATGTATTAAATCATCATATAAATCATTAAAATCATGTTGGACGTTGGATACATATAAGGCCCCACTATCATAAAATGCATTTATTGATCTTTCTTCGAACTCATCAAAATGTCCAAAAATGATCATGTCTACCTCATCTAGTAAATGAGGAGCTAGCACAGACTCTACTTTTCCAACTACTTCTTCAACGTCAATATTCTCGTTGAAAAAATCATCTTTAAAATATACGTGCAGTCCACCGGCGGTATAAAAATCAGTGTTTGGGCCGGCGTTAGCTAGTTTCATTTGCTGTAGCAGTCTGAGTTTTAAATGAGGCATACGCGTCGTTTAGACCGGTTTCGTAACCTCTGATAAAATTCTCTTCTGCAAATGCAAATGCAAACTCTGGGAATTCAGCGGCTAGAACTTCTGCAATCATATTAACCGTTACATTTTCTTCTTCAAGAAAAGTGCCGGCAAAATCAATTAGATAATTTTTAAGGTCTGATTCTTTTTCTTTAGACGGAAGAGCTAAAAGTGGGTTCTCTTCCGTGGTTGTGGTTTCTTGTTTTTCAGTCATGAATATAAATTCTCCTATGTATGGACTATAACACACATTATACAGTGTGTCAAAAAATATTATAGTACTTTTGAAGCTAAAGTGGCCAGTTCGGAGCGCTCGCCTTTTTTAAAGGAGACGTGGCCGGCTATTGGGTACTCTTTAAATTTTTCAATAGCGTGGGCTAATCCATTTGAAGTCTCGTTTACATACACATTATCGATTTGCTCGATATCACCTGTAAGGATAATCTTTGAGCCTTCCCCAATACGGGTTATAATCGTCTTTACTTCGTGTTTGGTGAGGTTTTGAGCCTCGTCTATAACGATATATGCGTTAGCGATTGAACGCCCTCTAATATACGTTAGAGCCTCAACCTCAATCTTTCCTTTATCCATATACATTTCTAAACTACTTCTATCACCCATCAAGAATTTAAGGTTATCTTGAATTGGCATTAGCCATGGCAACATTTTCTCTTCCATTGTACCTGGCAGGAACCCAATATCTTTACCTAAAGGCTGAATGGGTCGTGAGACGATTAATCGATCATAATGGTTTTCATCGGAGCGTAGTCCAATAGTTTGTTGGAGACCTGCAGCTATCGCCATAAGAGTCTTTCCACTTCCGGCGCGGCCGACAAGAGATACAATCTTAATATTTGGATTCATCAACATATCAATTGCAAATGCTTGTTCTTTATTTCTAGCTTCTATGTTCCAATCAGGTATTTTCTTATGAATTACCTTTTTGAGTGGTGTATGGTAATTTTCAAATTTAGCCAAAGCTGATTTTTTTTCATTAGAGTTTGAGACAAGCATTATATACTGGTTAGGATACCACAATTCGTCAGCTTCATCTTTAGTTATAGTGACAGCTTCTCCATCATAATATCGGTCAACAACTTGTTCATCGACCGATTGGATAATAAAACCATTGTATAGTTCATCTGATGACCTTACTGCGCTTTCAGAGGTATAATCCTCTGCCGGCATGCCGAACGAATCACAGATTACTCGCATATTGATATCACGCGAGACTAAGACAGTTTTCTTTTCAGGACTTATCATTTGAATAGCTTTTGCAGTAGCTATTATAGTATGGTCAGGATGCTTAATATCTAGATCTGGTGGAAATTCCGCCTCTTTAAGACAACTATAAGACATCACCCTTAAAATACCCAAGCCTTTGTCTATCCTCACCCCTTTCTCAAGTGAGCCCTTAGAACGCAAATCATCTAAAATTCTAATAAAGTGGCGAGCGTTAGCCCCTACAGAGTCTTGTCGCTTTTTGTGTCCATCAATCTCTTCTAATACTTTGAGTGGAATAAAAATATCATTTCTTCCAAATTTGAATACGGAGCTAGCTTCTGTTAAATATACGCTAGTGTCTAGAACGTAATTCTTCTTATGGGCCATATAAAACCTTGATGTTATAACTAGTACTTTTAGTTATTTTGATGCCTGACTAAATTCATTCTCTCGGTATCTTAATAGAGCTAGTTCTTTGTGTTTTGCTTCAATCATGATATCAAATACATTACCATAACTATTAAGAGTATTGTATACTAAATCAGAATGGGCTTGCGGTTTGATCTTTGGATTGTTGTGTTCAATAGCTCGTGATTCGGCATAATGTACCACTGGCTTGACGTCGCCCCATGTGGACAATGCTAGCTCAAGAGCTTCTTGCTCGGACTGGCCGCCAGGGTGGAGCATATGGTGATGATAATCAAACACAATAGGAATTCCGATGCGTTTGTAAACGCTGTCGTATAACTCTTTGGTAGAGTATAACGAAACCTTGTCATCGTTTTCGACAGTCAAGCGAGATTGAACAGCTGGTGGTAGGCGCTCAAAGTTACGACAGAAGTTGTCGAGAGCAAAGGGTTTGTCGCCGTAAGCAGCGCCAACATGGATATTTAGTTTGGCATACGGTGTCCGTGGTAAGCCAATAAGATCAAATAATTCTGCATTCACAGACAAATCAGTCTTGGTAAGTTGGAACACACGCTCTTTGGGTGATGCGAGCTTGTTAAAGGGTCCTGGGTGCGATGTGAGGCGCATATTGTGCTGGCGTGCGAAATTGCCGGCAGAAAGGGCTGCAGCGTGGATAGCACCGAAATTGGGCATATCTGGTATATTGTATTCGCTGGCCCATGGAATGATATCAGACGACAAACGATAAAAGTAAATGTCGTGCTCTAAGTTCCACTCAAGAATCTTGTGTAGATCACGTAGATTTTGTAGTGCTAACTCGGAGGCGTACTTGATGCCGCGGTCGTGAAATGTACGTTTGATCATAGTACGGTTAGTTGTGATGCGCTGTGACTTTGGCAGCGTGGAAAAGCCTTGATTGATACAAGCATAGCCTAAATGGTTCATGTCACCCTCCTACAGGTGTATATATTATAACGTGTAACACGGCACGTGTCAAGCTATCTGGTGGAGACGGCCTTAATAATCTGCCAGTCGTATACCCAGACTAAGGGTTTTTCGCCTTTGGTATAAGGCACACCACATTTTCGCAGTTTATCGACATCTTCTTGCTTATAAACTTGAGCTTCCCAGCCATCAACACCAATTTTTAATTCAGATTCAGAAACCAAGAACCTTTCTTTTAATATAACTGAAACATCAGGTCCCGCAAATGATTTAACGAGAACTTTGTCGTTTTTGCGATAAGATTTCTTCGATTTCATAAACCTTCTTTACTGTTGTTTCGGTTGCTTTTGGGAGTAATAATACCCGAAAACAAAAAAATGCAGCCAAAAACATAGCTGCAGCAAGAACAGCCATCTCTGCCATAATCTCTAATTTTCTATTGAGCACCACATTAATATGTATGTGCTTATCATAAAATGGAGCGGGAGACGAGATTTGAACTCGCGACATCCACGTTGGCAACGTGGGGCTCTACCACTGAGCTACTCCCGCAAAATGGCTGGGGCAACTGGATTCGAACCAATAACTTCCGGATTAACAGTCCGACGTTCTGCCAATTGAACTACACCCCAAGGGCCGGTTTTACAACATATAGGATAACCGAAAACCCACGCCGATGGCTTAAAAATGTATTATGCGTCGAACATTAATGTACCATCTTTAGTTGGTACGCTAGCCCGCCAGCCAGTCAAAAACGGTGCCTCAGAAATAATCTGTGCTACTGGGATCTGAACCTCTGCAGTCAGAGTACAAAATCCTCTTTTGTGATCATATTTCTCAGTTGAGTGTTCAATCAACTCTAGGTCATAAAAGTTTTCTGAGATTACTTCATTAAGGTATGAACCAAAATCACCGTCGTGATCATAGTCGTCTAGAAGATTATCTTCACGGAGTTGATCAAGGACGTTGCCTCCAAATTGTGTTGACACTTGGAGTCCGGGTGTTGCGATAAGCTCAGAAAAGGTACTAATAACATCAGTTTCTGCCATGGCTGTTTCTACTTCAGTTTCGTTATGAACAAATACATCCGTACCCTCACTGTATATTAGTGTCACCAGCGAATCTGGTTCAAGATTCAAATTTATTAGTGTTTTTGTAATTGACATTTTTTTCCTTAATTTATTTTTTGATAAAGATATTTGATATCTTCTGCTACTGTCTCTCTCAATTTTGTAAGTTGAGCTTCTAAAAGTTTATTTTCATCTACTAACGTACTAAGACGAGTTTGTAAATTTGAAATTTGCTTATTACAAGTTTCTAACTGTTGGCTTTGGCCAGCAATTTCAGTCTTCAAAGTATCGACTGACTTTTTGGTTACTTCGGGCATGTTTATTTCCTCCTTTTTATTAAAAATATAATACCACATTCTTTCTAACATTATAACGTATTCTTTGTTTGTATGGCTGCCCCTCGCGGGCTTGAACCGCGGACAAGATGATTAACAGTCATCTGCTCTACCAACTGAGCTAAGGGGCAAAAGCTTTTATATATAATAACTTGTTTTTGACGTCGTGTCAAGTTATTCCCACAAATAATTTGACCACTGTGGGTTTATCTGTTCTTTTTTTGTTCTTTGCATCAGTGTATTTTTTGGTCTTTTCGGAATTCTACGAAGCTTCATCCCAGCTTCAAGTGGGGTTTTATTTCCTTTTCTTTGATTACACTTTTTACACGCAACTACTAAATTTTCCCATGTATTTTTGCCACCACGTGATTTAGGCAGTATGTGGTCAATCGTCATTAATTTACCATCTTGTTCTTTTCCGCAATACTGGCACTCTGACTGATCTCTAAAAAATAAATTAGTTCTGTTACACACCACATATGAGAATCTAAATTTAATGTATCGGTTAAGTACGATCACTGACGGCAAAAGAAACGAATCGGTGATAGTACGAATCTTTTTGGTGTGAGATTCAATGGCCCGGGCTTTTCCTAGTATACACATTACTAAGGCTTCTACTGAATTAATAATTTCTACTGGGCGGAACGACGAATCTAGTTTTAGGGTTTTAATGTTTTCCATCACTATAACTATATTTTAAAATATGTTATCTACCTATCTGCCCGAGATTGGAGGTTCTATTCGTGGACGTGGCGGATCAAGGTCACGTGTTCTGGTGATAAGATCAGAGGAACTCTCAATTTTTTCGTCTCCGCCAATTCCCCACAGAAGATCTACGCCGAGTTCAGCGCACAGGGTGGCTTCTGGTGTGTTGTTCTTACCACGGTCTCCACCATTTGCAAAGTATGTTGGTTTATGTCGACGAATTGCGTCACATACGGTACCATCAGTGTCGTCAACAGAATCAACTATAATAACACCTTTAATAGAATCTAAAATTTCATATCGCGATTTAAAGTCCATAAAGTTGAACCCCTTCTTACGATATAACCAATCATCTGAATTAGCAATTACGATTACATCTCCAAATTTAGCCGCGGCCCTTATCATTCTGATATGCCCAACGTGTACTGGATCAAATCCTCCGCTGACCATAACGGTTGGCTTTTCTTCACTCATTTTTAACTCCTTTTAGTTTTTACAAGTTAACATATTTTGACATCAATGTCAAATATAATTTAATTTTGGAAATTCTTTATAAGATCGTGTAGTGCTGCAGGTGACAAATCTTGTCTATCGTACATTTTCATTTTGCGCCAATCAAAAACACAAGCGATACGAAGAGCATATGCTATCCACTCGCTACAATACCATTTTTCTCGATGTTTAATTTTACACGGTAAAAACTGTGACAATAGCATTCCGATCCAGTCATATCCTTGTCCCCTAGTTTCTTCAAAAAAAGCTAAAATGACATTGTGTTGTTCGGCAGTCACTTCTAAATCTATAAAATCCCATTCGGAATAATCAATTTCTAGTTTGAGGCGGCGTGTTATCTTTGAATTAAAAGAAGGACTAATGCTAATCCATGTTAATCCATCTGGTAATATTAGCTCAGCGTGGCTATAAACACTTTTAGTCCACCATCGCACAATAGCATTAATGAGATCGCCTTTCCCTTTGTAAAATGCTATTGTTATCTTCACTTATTATATCACGGTCGCTCTTTGATATATATTAGATAAATTAGTTTTGTTCAAGCAATTCTATTAATTGTGCTTTTCGAAGGCTAGTGTAGCCAACTAGCCCCTTCTCTTTCGCTATAGCTTTCAGCTCAGTAACCTTTAGAGAGCCAAATTCTACACTCGTAGAATGAGAACAATCACCGTGGGCTTGTCCGGGTACGTCTGGGATAAAGGCACTAAATGCGGCCTGAATCTGTGTAAGTTTTTCTGTTATCCAACTCATAGTTTTTTTCCTTATTCATATTGTTCTTTTTTAGAAAGCATTTTATGCATATGCTCAATGTTTCTTCTTTTAGATTCTACCACATTAAATACTTCTTCTGTAGGAAGATCGTACTCTTCTTTGATCTCCCACAAAGAAGCTTCAATTGCATCCTCGTACTCTGGTTCAAGGCAGAGGTTTATAATCTTATCTTTTTTCTTTTTCTTAAGCCATTTAAACATGTTTTCTCCTAAAATGAAACCGATTCACCACAACCACAGGTTCTACTAGCTTGAGGTGCATTAAATATAAGTCCTGATTTTAGCAAGTCTTCTTGGTAATCTATTTCCATTCCATTTAGAAATAAGTAAGATTTAAAATCAATACATATCTTAACGTTACCAAATTCAAATATTTTATCTTTGTCCATGGCCTCGGGTATAAATTCATATGAATACATATAACCAGAGCAACCACCGCCCTTTAAACTTATTCTCAAGTAATGATTGGCAGATTGTCTCTTCTTCATTATTCCCAATATTTTCTGTTCTGCAAAATCAGTCATCGTTATGGCCATTTTGCTTTCCCTCCCAATCTCTAACTGCAGCCTTGATAGCATCCTCAGCTAATACTGAACAATGGATTTTAACCGGTGGCAACGATAACTCTTTCGCGATAAGGGAATTCGTAATGCCTTTTGCCTCTTCCACAGACATTCCTTTTGCCATTGTGGTTATTAGAGAACTCGATGCGATAGCTGATCCACAACCAAACGTTTTAAATCTTGCATCTTCAATAATCCCATTGTCATTGATTTTAAGCTGCAGTTTCATGACATCGCCGCAAGCCGGCGCTCCGGCGAGACCAGTGCCCACAGAGGGATCTGATTTATCTAAACTTCCTATATTTCTAGGATTTTCAAAATGATCTATTACTTTATCTGAGTATGCCATAATAAACAGGTGGTGGAGGTGGCGGGAGTCGAACCCGCGTCCGGAATATCTTCAAAGTCAAGTCATTCACAGGTTTGTCTAATTTATTCCCAAATTAGAAAGGTAGCCACAAAATTCCCTCTTCCTATGTAGCCTTGGAAATCCACTTGAGCATGAGTGATAGGATTCTCACCTACAGTTTATCGAGTATTCCCTTTTAAGATTCTTATTTCTCGATACGAGTCGTATATTATCTCGGTTGAACTCTGCGTAATACCGCCTCACTCTACAATCAAGGTAACCATTGTGATTTTTTTATTTCGCAGGATCTCTACCTGTTATCTTAAATTGGGTAATAAGGTCTTAAGCAACCCCACCGACTAAGCCGCTAAGCGGACAGATTCGAAATGATAATTGTTATTGGCAATTAAGTTTTTGAAACCGCGTTTTAGGTCTGCTATTTCGTGTGACCACCTGCACTCTTATTCTCCCTTACCCCGTCGAAACCTATATCACCCCCTCTTCTTTTTGACTATAACGCCCACCGGAGTGTGATTATCATCGTCTAGCCAAATTAAAATTTCTTTACCTATTTTTGATTTCTCAGCAAATGTAAAGTTAAGCTCCTTTGAAGCTTTTTTCACCGCAGCGTCCTCGCTGCTATGTTTGCTCACTAAATCACCTTGGATATAATGACCATTCCATTTATATAATTTCCACATTAAAGACCTTCCTCTATTTTTAGTCTAGTATATTCATCATTAAAGCCGGTGTGGCCGGCATAAAATTTCATTTCTTTATCAAGATAAAGATAAGTTGGGAACCCACTCAAAGAATATCCTTCTATTGCAGCAGGGTCAAACATTTTTTCTCTAGAACCCATCAAAACCGGCGCAGTAGTTATACCATGGCTGGATACCCATTGATTAATTTCATCTTCAGTTGGTTCTAACCCTTGAAAATTTCCGTCTATTAAAACGGTCACCATCTGGACGCCATCATATGAGTCTTGGATGGACTGAGAGTGTTGTGCTGCCATTTGACAGGGATAACACCAAAAAGCTGAAAAGTCTAACACAATTATTTGTCCTTCGTGTTCATACAAATCCCAAGTTTTTCCGTCTTGATCTGCTAGCCTAAAGTTACAAGCCTTATCACCTAAAGCGATTTGTTGGCAGTCATCAGCAGGAATGACACCCACTGGCTCAAGTACTATCTCTGTTTCTCCAGTATGTGCATTAACACTTTCAGTTGTTTCCAACTCTGAAGGCTTACAGCCAATTAAAGATATGAGTATAAAAAATAATGTTTTCATGTGTTCCTTATACAATAAATAGGCTTTTTTAAAAAAAGATTCATTCGGTTGTAGATCTTTTGCTCACTACAGCTAATCTATAGTTTATTTTATTTAACCTCTCGTGGTTTAGTGGCTCATAATAGATATGGAGCCTCTGTTACTAAATATGTTTTATACCGAATGAGTTTGTGTTTTCAAATATCTTCTGAGAAATAAGTTTCTACTTTATACTTAGCTTGTACTTTCTTGAATTCATTATAAGTTAAACCTAAGAATCTTGCAGCGTCTTTTTTGGAATTAGTTGTTGAAATTGCGAATTTTAAAAGAGCTTCCTTTACAATATAACTTGTATTTCTCCACATGTCAAAACCATATAATCTATTATTTAGATTGTTAGATGATAGTTCTAACTTTATAGCTATTAGATCTTCTAATGATAAATTATTAATATTAGTTAATATACTATCATTAAGAAAGCCTCGCTGACACAACTTTAGTATAATGCTCTTATTCGTCGTTGTCAAATTTTTTTTAGAAGTTTTTTTCAAGATCAAGCGTATTCTGAAGTGTCAAATATTGATTGTACCAATGTCATGAGCCCGCGGTCCGCCGTCGTGGGCACAGGATTTATTGGTAAAACAATTATGTTGCAGTTGGCAATGGACATTTCCTCGCCACTTTCTGGATCTGTGATAATAGCACTACCTTTATATGAAATCATTCTTATATAAGTAAATACGGCGTTGGCGGCCGCAAATGCACGCCGGTACGCAGCTGCTTTTGTAGCCTCCAATTTATCCAATTGTTCATCGGTCATCCCATCAGTATTCATAGTCTTGAAGTCAGTCGCTCCAAGCGCTATCGTAAAAGCTGTATACATGCCGCGAAATGCGTCCGTTTCGGCATCTTCAAGTAAACTTTCTACATAGCCCATATTATTTTTCCTTTTCCGTCTTTAAATAAACGTCTTTATTATATACTAGCACCAGCGAAGATAAATGTTCAATCAATTCTTCACGTGAGAAATATACTTCTATGATCTTAGTTTTGTTATTTTTAATGTAAAACTCTGCTTCGTCAGTTTTCTTCATTTAGAAGTCTAATTCAATATCTTCTTCATCGTCGGCCACTGGGGCGCCCAGATCTGCTTCTGCAGATGCGTCTTGCATGGGCTCATCACTTAATTGAGCATCGTCCTTGGCCATATCATACGCCTGATTTGTGGGTTCAGCCACAGAATCGCTCAACTCGCCTTCAAACTTATCAAAATAAAGTTTGAGATTTGCAATCAGATAATCATAAAACAATTCTTGATCTTCAGCATTCGAAAGTAGCTCATAAGAATCAATAACACTTGTTTCAAGTTTTTTAAACGTTTGGTACGCCATGTTGCGACCGGTCTCGTCATGTGTTTCTAGCCCAGACCCAAAATCCTGTCGAGGATCTACGGGTTCTTCCTCATCTGTTTTTTCAGAATCAGTCCGAATATCGATAAACTTGTCGTCAGCTTCATCACCAACTTCAATATTGACATCCTCGTCTAATCCTTCACCGTCTGCAGCTTCTTCACCAGCCTTAGTGTTTGTCTCCACAGGAGTAAGGGTCGAAACCACTGCACTAATGATATGTGCACGAAATGACTTCCTTTGTTGATCATCTGTAGTTAAGAGCTTGTAATCTGTTTCTAAAACTGGTATAATCTTCTTAAGGAGATCTTCAAGGACATTGATTCCGGTAGATTTATTGGGAGTTGGTGCGTTATCTGCCACTTGGCGTTCGCTCAACTGCTGAATTTCATCGCCACAAAAAGCTCGTATAATAGATCGAAGTTGTTCTTCCTCAATTGACCTTTTTTGCTTGACATACCGGACCATATGTCTTATATTTTCTCTAAGAGTTTTTTCTTCTTTTTGGTTCATTGTGTAATGCCTCTTTCTATAATTAGTTTCATAACTTCGTCAATCAGACTTAAATCAATATATTCTTTCTGTTTGGTTTTCTTCTTTTTCTTCTTCTTTTTCTTGGGAGTAGGCGTAAGTGTGCCTCTACTAACCAATGTAGATCCTAAAGGGGCAGAAGCACCCCCAACAGCGCCGGCGCCCATGGCTGACATTTCTTTGATGGAACCGGATAAACCAAGTATATCTAAAACTGCATCTACATTCTCTTCACCAACAAAATCAGCTATCTCTGTACGATTCTCTGGGTCACCAAGCGCATTGCGAAAATCTGTAGCGCTGTATGGCTCACCACTTGGACGTATGGTTGGAGAAACTGCAGTTTGTTCAGGGTTTAGCAGTGTTACTCCATCCTTAGCATATTGTTCGGCGCTAAGCCATCTTTTCCAGTCATCGTCTTTTGTGCTAGCGCCTAAGATGACTGTATCGCCAGTATTTAACGGGCCCTTCTCTCCAATAAAATCATATGCAGCGGTTATTGGGGATGCATGTTCGTTAGAAGCTTCAACTTTAACGTTAGCTAAATCACTGGTCAACATATCCCATATTTTAAGAGAATCTGCAGAAGTAATCTCTCTTCCATCTGGAAGGTACCTGCCTTGCTTGGTTGGTTTAGATATAATTACTACTACTTCGTCAGCCATCTCTGCATATTTTCGCACCATATCTAGGTGTCCCTTGTGAGGTGGTTTGTATGCACCCGGGACAACAGCAATAGTCTTAGGATAATCTGAATC
>Ga0115000_10001672_pt1 | contig 19389 bp, 13 predicted proteins | sample ArcticOcean_MG_C_6_FD_89690 | JGI IMG/M metagenome (GOLD analysis project Ga0115000, IMG submission 89690) | Marine microbial communities from western Arctic Ocean - ArcticOcean_MG_CB8_128 | ecosystem: Environmental > Aquatic > Marine > Oceanic | place: Arctic Ocean: Canada Basin | collected... | reverse complement strand
TGTCCTTGCTGTTGGCCTCTTCTCAAAGGATCAAACGGAGGCGGCCGCTCCGGCACCGGGTACCCCAACGTTTTCAGCACGATCCTCGACATTTCCTTATACAATACGTGGCCTCGATCTAACATTCCTAACAAACTCCCGACGAAAAAATGCAACGCTTGCGTGTTTTCGTCCACTAAAAAGCTAATCTTACCGAAGAAATGGACGACGTCGGATAACGTGCGCATAATTTTCGACCACGCGGACATGGCTGGATTCACCGGTTCGTTCGGATCGAAGGACATCGGACCGGTCGGTCCGTACATGCCGCCGCCATACATGCCGCCGCCGTATCCGCCATACATGCCACCACCGTACCCACCACCGTTCCCACCACCATACATACCACCACCGTACCCGCCACCATATCCACCGTATCCAGATCCGTAGCGACTGCCGTACATGCCGCCTCCGTACATCGAAGAACCGTACCCGCCGCCGCCGTAGGAGGACACGCCGCCGTACCCACTCCCGTACCCACTCCCGTACCCACTCCCGTACCCACTCCCGTACCTACTTCCATATCCGCCATCTATTCCGTATCCTCCTCCTCCTCCTCCTCCTCCTCCTCCTCCTCCTCCGTATGACATTCCGCCGCCGTACGCCGACGTCGCCGGCTCCGCCGCGGTAGTCAATCCCGGATTTCCCCCCGTCGTCGGTCGACCGCGGGGCACTCTCGTCTCCCCGGTCGGGTTCGATTCCGTCCTCACGTTCGCTGTAAAATCATCATTTTAGAAGTTAAAAAGAGAGAGAATAATCGCAGACAGATGTGAGTATCAGATGTCAAAATGCACAAATCACCTACCTGACGGCGTTTCCCCAGCGCCGGGGACGTCCCACGGTTTCATCGCGTTCGCGTTCGCGAGCGGCGTATCTTTAGAACTACTGCTGGTCGCCGAAACTCCTTCTGCTCTTTCCCACGGTTTCGGCGGTGGCGGCGTGGACATGTTCGCTCTGTAGTATGTCTCGCTTCGTCTTCTCTACACCCAAGCGGCGACTCGATTCAATCCTCCCCCGGAATGAATTCTTTCTATACGATGTGTGTATATATAACTCGCGTTTTACTCAGCAACACTTTTGAAAGAAAGAAACGCTCCTCCAAAAGCTGACGGACAAACGCGTTCACGCTTTTCGACACACACAGAGAGAGAAAGAGTTTACCACTGAGAGTTTAACGCGCTTAAAAATGGAGCAACATTGAACCATTTCCCCGCAGAAAAAAGCGCTCAAAAACAAAGATGAAAAGAGACGGAAACGACGATGATTCAGGAGTAAAAGGCAATACGAAAACGTGTCTCCTGATGAACCTCCACGACGCCTTGCGCGTGCGAGAAACCCACGGTGTCGCTCGAACGCTTTCAAAGAAGAGGAGGAATACTACGAGTAAACGAATCACAGAATTGGACGAAGAAGACTCGAGGACGACCGACGAGGACGATGATGATGTCGACGACGACGACGAGAAAGAAGACCGAAGAACAGAGAGGAGGAGGAAACCAACACGCGCCGATGAAAGAAGGGCTTCTTGTTCTCCCTCGTCGTCGGCGAAAACTTCCCTGGACAACTTCGTCGAAAGAGATTCCTTGAAACGCTTCGCGGCGAGGTATTGCGAGTTACTCCCGAACCCGCGATCGACGATTGCGAACGCGTACAGCTGCGACGGGAAACGAGTCGCCTCAACGCACGGGGATCACACGGTGAAAATCATCGACGTTTCGAGCGGGACGTGCGTGAAAGTACTCGCAGGGCACAGAAGGACGCCGTGGGTCGTTCGGTTTCATCCGTCGAACCCGAATATTTTAGCGAGCGGGTCGTTGGATAATACGGTGAGAGTGTGGGATATTAGCGGAAACGACGAAGACGGGAGGAGCGAGAGTGGGAGTGGGAAGTGCATTGCGGTGAGGGATTTTAATAAACCGATCGCGTCGATTGCGTTTTCGCTCGACGGCGGGTGCGTTTTAGTCGCCAGCGGGCACCGGTTGACGTATTGGAGGTATCCGGAGTATCAGTTGCGACTGCAACTGCAACAACAACAACAACAACAGATGATGATTGATAATGAAGTGAATAACCCAAGAAGAACACCTGATAGCACGCAGCAGCAGCAGCAGCAGCAGCAACAACAACAACAACAACAGCCAATTGAAGAGAGTAAGGAGACGGTGAATATATTGTTGAAAACGAAACGGAGTTTGCGATGCGCTTTGTTTCGCCCGAGAGGGTTGCCGTTGATTTTGACCGCGGAGGTGAGCGAACACGACATGGAGCCCACACCTGGCGGTAGCTCTACCAATATGGGAGCAGCGAACATCGCGGTGACTGGGTTGAGCTATACCGGCCCGAGTCCGTTCGTGGCGGTGCAAATGCCGAGAGATTTGCAGAGCGGGGTGTACGTCGCGAGAGGTTTTCGCGGAAACTTCAACCGCTGGCCTAATATACAGCAACGAAGAAACGCAGCGGGACAAGTAGCAGGAGCGAAGAAGAAGAAAGAGCGAGAAGAAGCGAGCAAAAATAACAACGCGGAGGAGAGAGAGGAGAAGATACGAGAGCTACTTCAAAAAGACACCAACAACAATCAGGATGGGACGCAAAACATGGTATCGTCGGCGCCCACGACGCAGACGACTAGAACGATTACAGATTTCGATCGCGCATCTTCGCGAAGACGCGCATCGATAGACCTCGAACGCGCGCCGGTATTTCTGAGAGGTCGTTTGGTTGCCCCCATGGACGTCGATACGACTGCAGAAGTCGCCGCGGCGGTGGGCGGGTACATCAGAAGAACGCACAGAAATGTCCAAAGACAGAATAATGTTGACATGGATGGAAGAGAAGGAACGGCACCGTCGCTGGCTGGTACTGATACGAACGACGGCGACGTCGAAATCGTCGAAGATGCGCACGACGCGTACAACGCCGACGCCGGCGAACAACGCCTCGCCGCGATTCGAAACACCATCGGCGGTCTTCGCGTCGTCGATATTCACGGCCGAGACGCCGCCTACGACGCCGGCGCCTCGCGCTTCGCACAGCAAGTTGCCGAAGAAACCAGCTCTAGGCCTGGACAAGAACAACCGTGCGTGGTGCAAATTAAGCTGTGGAAATACAACCCGGCTAACGTAAACGTCGCGCTGGAAAACGCGTGCTTAACTTTACGCGGAGCCGTTCTCTGTTCCGAAATGGGCGCGCACTTTTCTCCGTGCGGGAACTTCCTCGCCGCGTGCGTCATATGTCAACACCACGCGGTCGGTGAACATATCTACGAACTCCGCGTCTACTCGTTACAAAAGCGTAACTTTGGCGAAGTTCTCTCGGCTCGCCGCATTCGCGCCGCGCACTGTCTCACCTCGGTGCAATTCTCCCCAACTTCCGAACACGTCCTCGTCGCGTACGGCCGCAAACACTCCTCCTTAATACTCCTCGTCGCGGATGGTGGCAACTACCAACCAGTTCACACCATCCTCGAAGTCTACCGCGTCGCCGACATGGGTCTCGTCCGAGTCATTCCTTCTGCCGAAGACGAAGTCAACGCCGCCACCTTCCACCCGCACCCGGGCGGAGGTTTAGTCTACGGCACAAAAGAAGGACGTTTGCGTCTCTTGCGTTTCGACGGCGGTCGCGACAAGCGCTACTGGAAGAACAAAAACCGAAACCGACGACCGAATAGCCCGACATCCACGCCCTCTCTCGAAGACGAGCTCATGATTCGAAGGCGAGGGGCGAACGAAGAGAGCAACTCGGACGACGACGACGATTACATCGACGTAGACGTAAACGACAGAAACAACAACATTAATCTCTCCGCGACGACTGAAACGTAATAACGTCAAAGCCTTCTGTTCTATTTATGTAAAAGGAATACTGTCAAAGTCGCTGAAACGATCGCGACCGATAGCTTTGTTATTACATATGTATTTAGAGAGATGTATGTAGAGGCGAATAATATTATTACCATTATTGTTTTACTTTCAGCCCTCGCCCTCCTCATCTACTTCTTGGACAAACGTCAAGTAACGCTCCTTGGTTATAGGTCTGGACCATAGTTTCACTTTTCCGGAATCACAAGACGTTAAAATTCCGTGCTCGTTCGTTTGTACCGTTGCGATTGGTCGATCGTGAAATTTATGCGCCATGACGGGTAACAGTCTCGTCGTTTCGTTTCGTTTCATCGATTCGACGATTACGTCCGCCTCGACGGAGAGGTCGTCTCTTTTCTTCTTCTTCTTCTTCTTCTTCGTCGTCGTCGTCGGAAAACTGTCGTCGTCCTCACCGACAAAATTAAGTTCGCGCGAGATGTTACCCCCCCCGATCGCGACACTCCTCGAACGTTGACGTCTGTGATGCGGACGTCGCTCGCTATAATCTCCATCGTCGTGCATCATGGTGTCGCCGTCTGAACCAGAGTCTTCTTTTTCTTTTTCTTCTTCTTTTTCTTCTTCTTCGTTGTATCCTTCATCGTCTTCGTCGATAAATGCTTCCGTGAGAAAATCCCAGACGCACATTTGACAATCCGCTCCGACAGAAACAACGCGCAACGTTCCCGGCTCGACGTCGTTGCCTACATTTGTATCTGAATCCGAATCGTCGTCTTCTACGTGATTATTATCTGCGTTGTGTTGCATGGCCAAGGAGGAGGAGGACGACGCAGCGTTCATACTATTCTTATCGTTTGTAGCCATGTGCACATCGAAGCATATGTCGGAGACCCAGCTTTGATGACCAGCGCCACCGTAAGTAATCACACACTTGTGTTTACAATCAAACATTTCGACGATAGCGGCTTCGCCACCGGCCGCGATGAACCTACCGCAAGGGCTAAACGCTGCGGCGAATATCGCGCCGAAATAACTCCTGAACCCGGTATCGATAAATCTCGCAAAAGTAAAAATATTTTTATTGCTGTCTGTGTTGCTGCTATTGCTACTGTTGCTGCTATTATTATTGGTTTCTCTCCAGGCTCTCGCGATATCGATGACGCGCACGACGCCATCTCTGCTACAAACGCACAATTTCTTTCCAGACTCAGAAAACGCGCACGATTCCAACGGCGCGGCGCCAAAGTGCCATCGAGAACGCGGATTCGTCGTCGTTGAAGACGTCGCGACATCCAACCTTGAATCTTCGGGGTACAATATCGGCGCAAATAGCGTCACTTCTGCTATTGAGTGCCCTGAATTTGCCGTCGTGCTCGGTTGCGAGGACTCGAATCCCATCAAACTTCTATCGTAGAGATACATGTCGCCGCTCGCGTGTAAAGAAACAACAATCTTCCCGTCCGGAGATACTTTCATGCACGTCGTTCTGTGCACACTTCCCGACGACGATATTTTATCTTTCGTTTGCGTCTGATAGCGCATTTTGTGTAAAAGTCGCTTCGTAGTGTTTGCTCTTTTATCCGAGAACGACTTTCGAAGTTTCACCGCGAACATCGCGCCCGAACTCAAACCGATGAACATATCCGGGACGTATTCATCTTTCGCATTTACTACCGTTGATGCAGTTTTACTGCTGTTATTGTTATTATTATCATTATCATTAGTATTATTCGTTGGTTTGTTATTTCCACTCGTGCCTTGTTGCACGTCGGCAAACTTCCAATCGTTCACGCGCTCCCCGGTCCAAGTCATGCACGTAATCGTTTCTCTCCCGTCCTCGTCCACTCCGTTGACGCCTTTCGTGCTGTTCGAATGTTGCGACCCGCCGCCGCCGGTTGGACTATAAAAACAACTCGAGCTACTCCTACTGCTCCGTTGTTCGTTCGGCGCGCGATCGATTTTCAAAATCTTCACGCACCCGTCTTTACTCGGCGCATTATAATCAAACATAGCCACGCTCTCGCCCTTCGCCACGAACAAAAGTTTCATCGTCATCCGGTGCGCGGCGTCGTAAAAATGTGTAAACAAAATCGACGCGTTCGGATCGCCATTTTTACTCTTCTCCATCCTCGTCGTGAAATCATCCAACCCTTTCGTATGTAGTTGTGTTTGTTGTTGTTCTTTTCTCGGCGAGTTTGAAGTCATCTTCGGAACGACTAAATATTGTTTCCCTAACGCGTATCTCCCATCTGGACACTTAAAATGGGTTCTCGGAAACCCCGAGTTTTTCAACGCTTTCGATGGTTTCCTCGTCGGCGCGTCCAAGACTAACGCCGCGCACCCAACTGAATTAGTATTATTCTCATCGTTCGCACTATTACTGCTCTTCGGTGGGGAGGAAGACGCCGAGTTTTTCGAAGACTGCGACTCTCTTTCCTTCCGCATCATCCGGAACATGATGATGAGTTCGTTATTTAGATAAAAACGTGTTTAAATCTCAAATCGAATTCTTCTCTGCGCTCCTCTCTCTCCTTCTCTCTCTCTGAAAGAAACGACTTTCACCTCGAGAAAGCTCCTCTGATTAGCCTCCCTGACTTGGACTTGTGTCTTCTGGTTGTTCCTTGTCTCGTTAAATGTTTGAGATTATACGTTTCACATGTTTTAAACGATGCATTGGATGAGGAAGTTTAAGATGAGATAAGTGGCGAACTTCTTCTTCACGATTTTCGTGTCTCGTGATGTTACGTTTTTTGTTCTTCTTTGCATTTTTTTTTTTTTATTTCGTTTGCGACGAGCTACTTTTTGCTTCACTTTATTTTTCTCCTAAAAAGCCTCGGTGTTTTACCGATGGTGTGACTCAATGCGCGAAAATAAAGCATCATCATCATCGAGACGGAAGAAAAGACGATATATACCGGAAGAAGCAGACAGAGAAGACGACGAGGAGGAGGAGGTGGTCGTTTTGAGTTCGAGCACCGCGAGCGGAACGACAACGACGGAGGAGGACGACGAAGAAGATGTTCAGAAGAAGAAGAAGAAAAGACGGGGAAAGCAGCCTTCGAGAGAAACGATCGAATGCGCGTTCGAACAGCTCTGCGCCGCCGGGAAAGCCGAGGAGGATAGAAAACAACGACGCGAAGAAAAAGATTACGATGAAGAAAAAGCAGGAGGAGGAGGGAAAGGGGGCGTAAGGAAAGGTTTTTCGATCCAAAACCTTCTCGAAATGTGCGTCAAATTCGGGTACCAAAATTGGACCGTCTTGGACGTGGAAAACATGATTCAGGCGTACGAGTTGAGCGAAGCGAAAGGCGAGATTATTCGCGTCAAAAACAAAGGAGACGTAATAATCGAGGTCACCGAAAAAGGGTTCCGAGAGATTGTCAGAAAATGTGGCGTTCGAGAGCTGTAATAATAATAAGAGTAACAACAGGGGCGCAATACCCGGAGCGCGTTTCGTCGCGTTTTAGAAGCGCGGTTACGGTGTTGTACGATAAATATACGAGAATACAAAAATGTTCCTCTGACTTTTATTTTTACCGCGGAAAGACAAAAACGAGACCTCTCTCTTTCGCGGTCTGTATTAAAGCTGCGACGACGACGATGATATGTATATACGTGTATATAAATCCTCATCGTAAAGCCGCTCGGAGTAAAAAGTCACCTTTCTTTCTTTCTTACACTGATGCGTTTTTCTCCTTTTTTTTCCTCGCAAAACAACCAAAAATCGTCAATAAAAATCCATCACGCACAACAACCAAGAGATAAGACTTTTATTAAACCCGCGATCGATGATGACGATGGTCTCGTCGAGTCGACGCTTTGAGAAGCAGACTCCTTTTCTGATGACGATGCTGATGCTGCTGATCGTGACCGTCACTCTTTTTTCGCAATGTTCTGGGGTTTCCGCGCAAGAACAACAAGAGGGAGGATTGAGTAGAAAATTTAGCATCCACAACACGGACGAACCGAGGGAAGATTTCAAAGACTCGGACGGGGACGGCGTCGGCGACTTCAAAGACGCCTTCGTCTCCTCTTTAGCGATGATATTAGTGGCGGAATTAGGGGACGAGACGTTCATCATCGCCGCAATCATGGCCATGCGTCATCCACGTTTGATAGTTTTGTGTGGGGCGTTGAGCGCGTTGGCAATCATGACGGTGTTATCGACCGCGATGGGGGTTCTGGCACCGATGTTAATCAGTCCGAAAGTTGTGAACAAATGCGCGTTTGTGTTGTACACGTTTTTCGGGTGCCGATTGTTTTACATCGCGTGGCGGTCAAAGCCGGGGAGTTCAATGCAAGAAGAAGTGGACGAAGTGGCGGAGAAAATCGACGTGGAGAAAGCGCCGAAAGGTAAGATGAGGCGGATTTTGAGTCGAGTGTGTACGCCCATCTTCTTGGAGGCGTTCGTGTTGACGTTTTTAGCCGAGTGGGGGGATCGGTCGCAGATTACCACCATCGCGTTGGCCGCGCATAAAGACCCGTACGGAGTTATCATCGGAGCGATAATCGGGCACGCGTTTTGTACGAGTTTAGCGGTGATTGGGGGGAAGATTTTGGCGTTGAAAATTAGTCAGAGGTTGGTCGCGGCGGTTGGCGGGATGTTGTTCATCGTGTTTGCTTGGCACGCGTTGATATTCGGAGCGCCGGGAACGGAGTTGAGTAAGAACGATTGAAGTTTAAGTTTTAAGGCGTTGTTCATCATATATTTATACAGTTCACATACTAATATACTCATTACAATTGAAAAGAAGAAAAAGAAGAGAAAGGAGAAGAAGAAAACGAAAATGGATCGCATGTGACTATCGTTAAAAATTTTCTGCTATTTGACTCTCGCGCGCGCTAATAAGTCTATCTGGAAAGAGTATCGCTCAAATTCTGTTACCAATCCGAGACGTTTTTCAACATCGCCTCTAACATATCGTCCATCGCTTTTAACATCGCGTTGTTCTTTTCGAACTCCATCAAAACGCCTTCGTCCGCGTCCCCGCTCTCCACGACTTCGCTCAACACCGCGTTCATCATCTCGTACTCTTCTCTCGTGTGCAACAATCCGGCTTCGGCGCACGCCGCCGTGGCGCGTAAACTGGATTTGCGTAATCTCGGTGGTAACGCCGCAAATTTCTCGTATACGTGCTCGACTAACTCCGTGTTCCCTTGAATGAGCGTTTCGGCTGTATCGATGAGGTAATGTGAGGTAAGTACGCGCGTTTGATTTAAGAATAAAAAGGAAAGTCGAAAGGAAACGAACGCACCCAACAATCGATAGTGCACGTCCAAAATCGTGCTGCAATCTTCCAAACTCCCTTCGTACGCGGTCGTGAACACTTCCACGACGCTCATTTCGCTCACCGCATCGTGTGTCGTGTGTGGACCGAGTTGTCCAGCCGCTTGCATTCGCCCGTTCACGGAAGAATCGCCGGCGAATATCGCGCACGCCTTGACCAATTGCCTTTCGATTTCCGGCCACGAAGACACATCATCACTCGTAACCGATCGGGCCGGGGCGTCTGGCTCCGATCGCAACGTCATGAAACCGTTGATTTTGGTGGACATTTTTCGTCCGTTCCTCGTTCTAGTAGGAGTGATTTTGGTGAGTTGAGGCGCGCAAATGATTGCTCGCGCGGAAGAGGAGGAGGCGAACATGTTCTTTCTCTTTGTGACGTCAGACGATATCCAAAACAAGAGGCCGAGAAGGAAAGATATGCTGAAAGAGATATTTTTCGCGAGCGAGAGAGAGAGAGAAACCGTAAAAACTTTAATTCAGACGCGGGCGAAGACTACGACGTTTTAATTCGTATTCAAGCGCGTTGTTTACAAATTCAATTCTAATAACACGTGACGTGGTAGTGGTCACTCGCGCGCCGTTGTTACCGTTTCTTCGCGTTCCCGCCTTTCTTCGCCGGCGTTTCCACCTCGGGAGCGTGTTTCGGCATCCACTCTTTCTCGAACCAATCCATGGTTATTTCCCAAGCGTCGTCGTAGGAGTATATGGGTTCGTAGTTCAAGTCTCTTTTCGCGTTGGAGATGTCGAAGTAACGGTTGATGAGTAACATTCGAACAGAAAATGGCGTCAGTTTGAATTTTTTACCGAGGATGTAGCCAACCACGTCGCACGCTTTCGCCAGCGGCATCATAAATCCCCAACCAGGTAACCGAAACTTGGTTTTTAAACTTCTAAAGCCGAGTCGGACGAACGCGTTATCAATCATTTCCCACAGTTTAATCGGTTCGCCGTCGGTACAGATGTAAAACTTACCCAACGCCGGGGATTCCGGGTACAACGCGCGTTCGCCTAAAATCAAACCGTGGCAATAGTTATCCACGAAACACGCGGATATTAAGTTTTCCCCGTCGCCAAAAATCCGCAACCGTTTCGCGTTCAACAGAAAGTTGTGCAAGAACAAGTAATCTCTCGGCCCGTACACCTGGTGCGGCGCCACAGCTACGCTAAAAAAATCTTTATTGTTATTCTCCTTCATCATCGCCTTCTCGCCTCTCGCTTTCGACTCGGCGTATTCTTGTAAAAACACTTTTGGAAAATCTAACTCGTCCTCTCTCAACCCGTTGATATCGTTCCCATCAAACCGCGTGCTCGGACTTGAACTCATGACGCACTTTGTCACCCCGTGAAACTTCATCGCCTCGATCACGTTCTTCGTCCCGACGTGGTTCACCTGTTCGTACATCTCCTTCTCGTGATACGGTCCCACCAACGCGGCGATGTGCCACACGCAATCCGCGCCTTTGATCGCTTTCTTCACGTCCGATAACTTTCTCAAATCCCCTCGCATCCACACTATGCGTTTTGAATCCTTCTTCCCATCGTCATCATCATCCACGACGTCCAATGGTTTCGGACTGATGTCAAACGCGACGACTTTTTCAGCGCCTCGTTCGACGAGCATTTCGACTAATCGTCGGCCGACGAAACCGGTGCCGCCGGTGACGACGCAGTTTTTTGGCACCGCCGGAAAAGAGAATCGTTCATTTTCTTTTCCTTTACTCTTTTTTGGGGTGGATTTTGAGGGCATGATATCGATATCAATGAATACAAAACTTGTTGTGCGGCGAGAAAAGTGACGAAGATCCGTAAAAGAAAGGAAGGATATTGAGAAATAAAGCGATGAGAAAAAATGATGAAGGATTACGCGAGAAAAGATTCAAAACGAACGACGACGACGACGTTGAACCAAAGGAAGTTTCGAGAGAGAGAGAGAGAGAGACCCCGAGAGAACTTCGGTTTCCTTCTCTTATCGTCTTATCGGCAGCGATACTACTACGCTTTAAAAAACGAGGACTATATATACTACTACCGTTCTATTATATTTCTATTTCACTACGACTTTGTTTTCGGACGCGGCGGCGGCGGTCGGTTCGGCGTCTTCGTCTCCCCTTCTTCTTCTCCTTCCGCCTCGTTTGAATCCTCCTTCACCCCCTCCTCACCGCGCCGCCGTCGCTCCGACGAAAGCGCCGCTCGAGTCATCTTCTCTTTCAATTCCATCCCTTTCAAACTCATCATCTTCGCCACGGGCGTGTTCAACACGTAATTATCCAGCCCACCGGCTTTATCGATGCACTTCAACGCGTGCGCGGTGACTTGCATCGGAACCATCCGGTCCAAAACCTCCGAATATAATCGTTTCCGTTTCGCGTTCGGGGACCATTTCCGTCTCGTTTTGTTCCCTCCGTCCTCGCTGACGTTGTTTCCAAAACGGACCGTTTTCCCGTGGTAGAGGCCTCGCTTGGCGCGTCCACAGACGACGACTTTTTTGACGAGTTGACTTTGTTGTTGCTGTTGTTGTCGTTGTCCTCCTCCTCCTCGCATCATCGTCATCGTCGTTTGGAGGAGTTTCGAGGTCAAGAAGGCTTTCTTCCCGGAGGACATATTGTGTGTGTTCTTACGCGTGTTTATTAATGCGCTTCCTGAAGCGGTTAAAATTTCTGAAAATACAATACGAACTCTCTCACGTATCTGATTCGAACGGTATAACGTTTACGAACTTCAACACGTCCGATCTATTATTAACCAGGAGAGTTTCGCGCGCACAAAAGTGTTGTTTGTCAGTGTTGTTTGTAGAAGTTTGGCTCAAAAAGTTTGGGTGAAAGTGAAAAAGTTTGGCTCAAAGTATCCTGAAGAAAAAGTGACAAAGAAGGGAAAACGAATCGACAGAAATTCCGCGCTAACGAATCGTCGTTCGATAGTGTTTGCGACCGCATAAAACCAGATCCAACGGGATAAACGCGCGAGGAATATACTCATCTTTAATAATATCTCGGCAATCTTTCTTTTGGTTGTCGACGCGCGCTCTGACTCTAATATATATATAATAGTAACTTTTGTGAAATAAAAATTGCGGGTACATAAGAAAAAAAGTTGCCCCCGCTTTTCTGGCTGTTGGTGGAGAGATGATGCAAACTCGGATCGATTGTCGCGTCGGGTTCGAGTGTTGCGCGCGGGGGGACGACGAGAGGCGGCAAAAAGATCATCGGGGAGGAGGATGGAGTTCCGAGTCCTCCGACGACAGCTCCTCCAAGCATATGGAAAGTCCGATCAAGAAAATGTTATTAAACGAACTCATCAAAGAGCACGAGAAGGAATTACGTTTAGGTGGTAACCTAGTCGAGACCACTTTTAACAACGACACCACGAACAACACCAACGCGAGAAAGAAAAAGAAAATTTATGAAGAAGAGGAAGGAGAAGAAGAGACAGAAGACGCGATCGCGCGATCGAACAGTTCCACGGACGCGTGCTTTACGCACGCTTTGTTTCATCACAACACGTTCTCGTCGGAACCGATCCCGATTCCAGTCGCTGATTTACAGTTGAGGTACGAAACACAACGCGCGTTACGCGCTTTTCTTCGACAAAATGTTTCTCTTTTCCCGGGAAAAAAAGTAGTTTTTCCGGCAAAAGTTGACCTTCTTTCCCACACGGGCCAAACGATATTTTCGTGTGGCCCAGAAAGAGAGAGCGCTTTTTGGTCTCGAAAACAAATCAAAAACTACTTTTTTAGTTAGGAAAGAGCTCTCTAAAACTCTCTCTGTTAAACTGCTTATTTAGCTGTGTCTCTCTAAAACACCAAAACTGACTTCTTTGTCTTCTTCTTTCCTCTTCAACTTTTATTTAGGCGCTTGTACATGGAAAAGAGACGCAAGCGCATCGACCCGACGAGTGATGGCGTGACGTTCACGTAACGCGGATACGTTGTTTACATTTAATATTTTTTGTTGTAACTATTATTATTACCGGAAGGAGAGAAGAAGAGCTGTTTCGGTTACGACAACAACAACGACGACGACGAGGACGACACCTTGTTGAATTTAAAAATGCGCCGCGATGAGAAAGAACTGCAGAGCAGAAGTGGAATAGTAGAATAAGGCGCAAAAGCGTGTATTATAGAGAGAAAGAAGAGAAATGGAGGACTGTAAAATAGGCAGCATAACACAATAATCCCCAGTCCAAGACTTTGTAGGAGGAAAGAAGAGATTCGTTCGTCCTATATTTTTGTAAGATCAAAATACCATTCAATAATATATTATTAAAACCAAGACCACGCAGAAAATGATGATTCGCCGTCGCCTTCTCCCGTAACTATCATCAATGGGGCGACTTTTACTCCAAACACTTCGCCTAAAGCCGATAAGACCTCGTTCGGTTGTTCGTTCGTGCCGACGAGACGCGAAAGGATGTCGACGAACTTCTTCTTTTCAAACGCGCCGTCGATTTTTACGAGCTGTTTTAAACACTGCACCGCTAACGGCGCGCGCGTACTGGTTTCTTTCCGCGCAGCTTCTGAGCCCACGCAAGAAGCACACCTCTCGTATTCGTGTAGCGCGAATACCATCGCGCGTTGGAGAAAGCGAATGTCTTCCTCGTCTTGGTCGCAAAAGGCGACTAAAACGGAACCGGCGTTTACGCGAAGACTCATGTCAAACTTTTCTTCTTCGTGAATAACTTGCATTCTCTCGAACAACATCTTTTTACATTCGGTTGGCATCGACTTCCTCGATTTGTGCAAACACTCGCCGACGCAATCGACCAGGAGAACTGACGGATGCCTCAAATCGAAGACGTTACAGAGTTTGTCAACCGCTAAAGACCATTCGTTTGTGTTCAATCTGGTTTTGGTGGTATTCTTCCCTAATCCTTCTAACAAGCGCCGGAACGCGAGCGCGCCGCACGAAGCTAACTGTTCGTGCGCAAAGGTTCCACTAATGTTGTCCAACAAATCGCAGAGTTTAGGCCAAACGCCGGCGTCGATGATGTTGCCAAAGAAAATTTCCGTGGTGGCTAAATCGACGACAAGCGTCAGGCATCTATCGCAGGCACCGGATAACCACTCGTTCTTTTGCTTTTCCGAAGCCTCGGAGCTGTCAAACTCTGTCGCACGAACGACGTCAAACATCGGGAATAGAATGGCGTCGTACACGCGCGCCCAAAATCCAGGTTCAAACGACGACCCGTGAAACTTGAGAGTATCGAATAACACTTCCAACGAACTCGTTCGTATGTCTTCCCTGAAATCAAACGCCAGTTCAGAGAGACCGGCTAAGAGCGGGAACCAGAAATAAGTGTGTGATTCCGTGTCCGTAAAATGCGTCGGACCTTTCTCGCGAGGCGTGGATGGTTCATGATGTTGTTGCTGGAAACTTTCTTCGTCGTCGTCTCGAGAGTCCTCGTTTCCTCCTCCTGATGTCGACGCTTTAACTTTCGGCAAACTCAAATCACCCAGCGCGCCATCTGCTAACTGCAACGCGCAATATCGAAGGAACGCCAATGCGTTCAAACTTACCTCTGGCGCGTCGTACGAGTTCGTAAACGCGACTAAGCAATTCACGCAATCCGTAAACGCTGCTTGGTCGGTTTCGATAATCTTGGAAAAGTTATGGCGAATGATTCGTTCGATAGTGGAAAACGCTGTGGACACAACTTTTGGGTTCTCATCCGCCGCGGCGACCGAATATACCATAAACACGGATTTCCAACCGGATTTTATCCCATCCACGGCAGATTCAACCATTTGAGCGACACAAGAAACGATCAGTTCTCTCACTTCAAACGACGGCGATTGTTGCATGATGACGACAAACGGCCGAAGGAAATCGTTCTGGAACGAATAATTCGCGAGTTCCGCGCGCTGCAAGAACTTCATGGAGAGTTGACGTAAAGCGTCCACGACAAACATGGACACTTTCACGTTCCTATGTTCGCTTCCAACTTTGACGAAAAAGTCGCTCAAGACGATCCACGCTTTGGACCAGACGTATCGCTCGCGCTCGACGTTAAATGCGCACGTCTCGACTAGTTTCGATAAAGCGCAAGAACGCGGTCGTTCGGCGCTCATTTCTTCGGTCGCTAATCTGCACAAAGCGCGCATAAAATCAACGATAGCTTCACCCGACAATCTTTTCGAGTCGTGGAACAACCCATTAAAACTATCTGGATGCAACTGTTCGAGCACGTGCTGCGACGGAGGAGCGACGGATTCTAACGACACCAGCGAGATTTTTGCGTCGTGCATGGAGGCTTTTCGCGCGAGTTGTTCGGCAACAGCTGCTGCCACGAGTGCGTCGTCGCCGCTCGAAGCATCAGTACCAGTCGCGCGCATTGTTGTTGTTGAAGGTGAGGTCAAAATAATCTCGGCAGAGGAATCGCGACGGAACAAGCGGTTCGGCGTATGACCTCCTGAACCAGAAGGAACTATAATTTCGTCCTTCGTATTCAAAAACACGGAAGAGTCGTCAAATCCACCCGCCAAAGCGTGCAAATGTTCGTATCGAGAGCAACACTTCAACACGTGCACCCAACACGTATCTCCTAAACTATCGCCAAAGGTTTCGCCAACGCGCACCAACGTCTTCAAAGCTAAAATGTTCTTCGTCCGCATAGTGGACGGATTACGTAAGCCGCACAAGCGCGCCAAGGGTGCAACGAACGCGTCTCGAGCGGCAAGCATGCCTAAATTACATGCCATGTGAATCGAGCTATAAAACCCATCGAGACACAACGCCGCGATTTTCGCCGATTCGGTGCCTTCAAACGTAACCGAAAACACCGCCAAAAGCGCTTGCCACGAGACGTCAAGCATCGGTGCCGCGCATTTAGCGTCCGATGCAGATAGAAAATTATCCACGTCTTCGCGTTTTGCTTTGGCGCGAACTTCCTCGATGAGTTCTCGGACATCAATTTTCTCCTCCGCGATTGCTGGTTTTTGCCCGACGAGCGAAAGCAAAATGTCCATGCCAAGGAAGTTGTTCAAGTTCGAGGACGATTCGTTATTGCTCGATTTCTTCGCGATTTCGTCTTTGAGTTTGATTTCGTTGTTCACGATGCGATCATACAAAGCTCCGAGCTCTTCCTGGTTCAAGTCTTGGCCATCGTCGATGCCGCGATTGTTCTTCAAGAAGCCTTCTTTTGTCATTTTATTCTTTACTCCTGGATTGTGCGCATCCGTGTTCAACATGATCACGGAAAAGGCTAAAACGTACGCCGTATCTGCACTTCTATACTGCGATGGGTTCTGCGCGTGATACCGTTCCGCGAACTTTTCCATCAACCGATCGATTTTCTGCGACTCGCCGGGTAAACGAAAGCCTTCCAAGAACTTTCGAATGGCCTCGTCTAAACCGAAGCCGCTAAAATCCATCGCGTCCACGTACGCTCTCATAACTTTTAAACTCTCGTCTTCGCGCTCGCCGAGGTAGTCGCCGACGACAGTTTTATCTAAATTTGGTGCTGTTCTGAGGAATGTCGCTATATCTGCGGGCGTGCCTTCGCCGAGTTTACCAATCGCTTTTAAGTGCGCGATACCCTTTTTCGGTTTTTTGTTGAACAATTTCACGCATTCTTGAAACTCGGATTTGTCGAGTTTCTTTTGCACCAAGTTCGATGCGTCCACTTTCGTCGGCGTAATCATCATCGACTCCATATCTTCTACGTGCTTCGTTACCTTTGATTTCATTTCGTGCGCGACTCGGTGTTCTTCTTTATTCCCCGACGACGAGTTCTGTTCCACCCAATCGCCAAGCGCTTTCAAAATTTTCGTTAAACACCCGAGTGCTTCCATTTTTAACACCGTTTCTCTCGCCGCATCCGCGCCGGATAAGTTGGAAACTTCTACGCCTTGTGCGACTCGAACCAATAAGTTAATCAACCGTTCGAACGCGTTTTGCTGTGAAATATCGCAATCAAAATTGACAAACAAATCAACCAACGTTTGCGCGTCTTGCGCGACGGTGTCGCTCAAAATAGTCAACAAGACGGACCGTTTGCTATGCGGTGAATTCGGTGCACCTCCAGAGATGAACTCTAACGGATCTAGAAACAATCGAGGGAAGAAGAAGCCAATTTCCGATTTTAACTTTTCTCGAAATCTTTGCGTGCATAAAATGCTTTGGAAGATGCCGAGCGAAATTTTATAAAGCTCGGGCGCTTGGACCGTTTCGGAGATGGCATTTGAAACGACCGCGTCCAAGACGTACTCGCGTATGGTATCAGAAAAGATGGGATCATCGACGAAAGCGTGGCCGACATTTTGACAGGCAATGCGCAACGCATCTAAAGCTAGCAATTTCCCGCGAGAAATACTCGCCGCGTCGGCGTTTGCCGTCTTCAAACCCGCACCTTTGGCGATCCGAGAAAGCGCGCGAAAAATTTCTGCGCAATCTTCGAGAATGTATCGATCGTTTTCCGCTTTCGCTTTCTTCTCTTCAGATGAGTGCGGGTCATACGCTTGCGGCGTTTTCCCACACGACGCGGCTTTTGCAATAAACTTTTGCGCAAAGGTCACGATTTCGTCCGACCAGTGATGATGTTGTCCGCTGGTATACTGACTAATCGTCGGCACCGAGGAATTTTCCCGCATTACGTGCGTTTCGTACGACGTGGACGGTAAATTCGTGGAGTCTTTCACGTCGTCTTTCGTGTCATCCTTTGCAGCATCATTCCTACCACCGACACCACCACCACCACCACCACCACCTAGAACGTCCGAAACTTTAACCATTTTCGAAAACGCACTCGAGTCGCCTTTTTCCACTCTCGTAAAGTTCGCGAAAATCATCTGCACCAACGCCGCTTTCGCCACCCCTCGATTGGTTTCCGATCTCGAGATCGCGTGACACTTACACACCGACTCGATCATTCGACTCAACATCTTTCCACTCACTCGAAAAGATCTCGACATGTAACACGCCAACACGCCTAAAAGCGCTTGCAGCTCCACCGACTCGTCGCCCGATTCGCCGCACGCGAAGCAGAGCAAGTCGACGACTTTCGCGCACAAACGTTCGCGCCTGGTTTGTTCTGTCTTCTCTCCTCCCACTCTCCTCTTCTCTTTGTCCTCCCCGTTTTCTTTCTCTAAATCTTTCGAATCCTCCTCGTTTTCTGCTTCTTCTTCTTTGTCTTCTTCTTCGAAGCATCTCCCGGTAATCATCCTCCCGCCAATCAAGGACGTGAGACAAATCACCGCTCTTTCCTCCATGCTCGCGTGTTTCGACTTGAACGCGATTTCGATCGGTTCCAGAAAGTATTCTAAATCTTCCGTTCGTTTTTCGTATAACTTGTCGTTGTCGTCGTTCAAATCATCATCAGAAACATTCTTCAACCTTTCCGTTCTCGCATTCAGAGATTCGATTAAACTCGAATGCTTCCTCGCGTTTTTCGAGGCGAGCTCGAGGAGCGCATCGTACGCTTTCTCGAACGGTTCGTGAAAAGAGGAGGAACCAGAGGAGGAGGCCATTATCGTTTTATGATGCGCGTTTAATGTTGTTGTTTATAGCAACACAAACAACAGAGACAAAAAGTGATGAAATTCCGGTGAAATTTCCACATTAAATCGCGCGCAAAGAGACTCATAAATGGTTGCGGGCGTGGCGGCATTTTGCGTCGTCGACGGCCGCACGGGCCGAGCGTTGTACGAAGCCGATTTCGGGAGCACTAGAAGACGGGTGCGCTATTTTTCTTCTTCTTCTTTGTCTTCTTTTCGTCGTTCCTCTTTGTGTATACATTTTCTCCCCGCTAGTGAGACGACGGGGAACAACACTGACGACGTTTACGATACCGCTTTAATAAACACAGGACGACGCGAGACACTTGCGCCAATTCGTCATCGCATCATCTTTAGACCGACTCAACGAACGGAAATGGGAAACGCACGCGACGTATTTAAAAATCATCGACACCTTCGACGCCGATTGCTTCATCCACGCGTACGTAACGCAAGGCAACATCCACTTCGTCCTGTTAACGACGAAACGAGAGGAACAAAACGTGAAACAGTTTTTCGAAACAGTACACGAAGCGACGACGAAAGTGCGAATGAGTCCATTCTTTTACGACGATTCAGACGACCACTTGGGTGAAATAGATTGGTTGGCCACGAACGCCAGCTTCGACGCGAAAGTCAGAAGGTGTTCGAGAGTGCTCGGGTGACGACGAAAAGACCATAAAACAGCATGGTAGTGGTAGTGGTAGTAGTAGTAGTAGAACAGCGCGTTGCTATGTGTAGAAAAAGTAATATAAAGAATG
>Ga0115000_10001671_pt1 | contig 19391 bp, 14 predicted proteins | sample ArcticOcean_MG_C_6_FD_89690 | JGI IMG/M metagenome (GOLD analysis project Ga0115000, IMG submission 89690) | Marine microbial communities from western Arctic Ocean - ArcticOcean_MG_CB8_128 | ecosystem: Environmental > Aquatic > Marine > Oceanic | place: Arctic Ocean: Canada Basin | collected... | reverse complement strand
TTCTTCTTCTTCTTCTGAGATCTCTCTTCACCGGCAACGGACACTTGTTCGGGAACGAACGACTGACAAAATGTAAATATTCATTCTCTCAAACGAACGACGCTTTTTCAGGCTTTAGATAAAGTCCCTCACACGGACGCCAAGTTCACGTACAACGCGGACAGACACACGTTCAACTACTTGGTGGACTCCGGGTTTACCTACCTCGTCGTCGCGGACGACGATTGCGGGAGGCAGATGCCTTTTCAGTTCTTGGAGAAGGTGAAAACAGTCTTCGCGCAAAAATTCGCCGGATCGATTAACGAGGGGAGCGTGAACGCGCACAGTTTGGACAGGACGTTTGGGCCTACGCTGAAAAAAGAGATGGAAGAAACGATGGCGATGGAGCAGTTGAGTGGTGGTGGTGGTGGCGTTGGCGGCGCGCAGACCGGGAGTAATACTAATAAAGTCGCATCCGTGCAGCAACAAGTCAGCGAGGTGAAGGAAATCATGATGGATAACATCGAGAAAGTTTTGGATCGAGGGGAGAAGATTGAGGTGTTGGTGGATAAGACGGAGGCGTTGAGGTTTCAGGCGGATAATTTCCACAAGCAAGGAAGGGCGTTGAGGAATCGCATGTGGTGGAATAATTTGAAGATGAAGTTGATATTGTTGGTCTTCGTTATTGGCGTTGGGATTATTATTTTTTGCGTGTTTTGTTTCGGAGGGGAGAAGAATTGCACGGCGAAGAAGAAGAGCAGCGGCCAAGAGACGGCGAGAAGATTGGCGAGAAGACTCTTGGGTTTGGTTGCCGCCGGAGTTGAGGGGGGTGATGGAGTGGACGTGGAGATGGAGAATAACGGCGCAGGGGCGTTTCTCTTGGAAAATTAGAAGAAAACGCACTCAATCGCTTCTTTGTAAAAACACAATTTTTGTTATATATATAATACACATACACGGTACGTACCGAAAAGTGCGTGGAAACATAGTCTCTTTACCCGTTCGACGGTTGAGGACTCGCCAACGGTTTCTTTCCCTGATACTTAAGCGCCTTCTCCAGTTTCTCGTGTCGCGCGAAATTGAACGCCCTCCTCGCCGCTTCGACAATGTTTGCGTGCCACATCTCGAATCGAAAGGCTAACCTCCCATCGCGCGTTTTGCAGCCCGCGGCCAATGGTTGACCGTCGACTATTTTGGATAAATTAAACTGCGCGATACCTAAATCGCAAATGTACTTTGAAAAGTCAATCTGCGCCTGCCAGAAGCAAAATGTGTACACGTTCTCGGTGTCAAAAACGGGCACTTTTGCTGCCGGTTCAGTTGAACCCGAGGACGAAGTTTTCTTCAATTGCGCGGTTTTGATTTGCTTGAGGTATTTCAAAATGAACTTTCGCCTTTCCGCGTGGCTTAAATCGTTCGGCATGTACTCCAACAGACTCGTATCTTCAATCGCCGCGCCGGTGACGTCCGGTTCTTCACCTGGTTTTGAAACGCATATCGTTTGGGCCGCTAATATTAAAGGCGCGCGAATGAATGGTCGCGCATCGGATGGTGAGGATAAGATCATGGTATATTTCGCGCCAAACGATTGACACACTCTCGTGGCGAGCGCCAGTAACCATCGCGAAGGTAAATTAACCATCGGTCGAACCATAAATTGGCCAAACACCAAATCGTCAATTGGGACGGGTTCTTTGAATTTACCTTGAACACAGATTTGTATTTGCCTCGCTTTCCCGTTGAAGACTTCTTCCGGCGTCGACGGAACGTTGCGTATGAAAAACACGCACTTGCCGCTAAAAAGTTCCGATTCAAAGTGAAACGGTCTTTGCAACGGCACGTCTCCGCTTTCTTTTTGTCGCTCGGAGACGGTATTTCCAACGAGTCGTTGGAACGTATTCAGAGGAGATAAACGTACACCAACGTCTCCGTTTTGATTTTCTTTCCAAGACTTGACGTCATCTTCGCCCGGCGGTGGCGAAGCATAGTCTTCTGGCATAGTTCGCATCTCCTCGCGCGCGCTGAGTTGCGGCTCGATGCTGCTTCGGCGCAATTTCGACGATAATCGTCGACTAACGTTACCGACGGAAATGACGCTCGACGTGCGCTCGAGAAGGCTTGGATTTGCCGAAGATGATGGCGACATGACGTTGCCTCCGACACCGTATCTCCCTCCTTTAGCGACATTGTCGTCCAACCCCGTCATCTTTAAACTCGTCTCTTCGTTGCTCTTCTCCAAATCGGACGAATCCATAAACATATTCGACAACATTTCGCCTCCATCTTGTAAGAACAAACTCACAATCGCCGCAAAAAGCGCAACAATCGCCGTCACTTCCAACGTCCTCGACACGATGATCGACAACACGCCAAATTTAAAAGTAGAATCCGCAGACGCCTCTCCGAAACCACCACTCGTCGCGACTGCGCTCATATACATCTTCCTCTGATTAAACACCATCAGCAACACCCCAATCGCCAAAGCAACGACGGCAGACCGCGCCCAATGTAATTGAGTCCGAATAGCCATAATAATCCTTTCCGCTCTCTCCATATTCGCCGCCGTCTCTCGCGCTAAAAACCTCACTCCGCTCTTCGTATTTTCCGTTTGACTCGCCAAATTCTTCATCTCTTCCGTCATCTTCCCTAACTCTACGCTCAGTTGCACGAATCGCTGCGTGGATAAACCGCTATTATTATCTCTCGCCAACAAATTATTGGAAGAGGAAAACTTTGTATTCTTCTCGTCCACAAAGTTATACCTATACAAGAAACTCCTATTCGCGAACCCGCCCCGTCGTTTCAAAGGCACAATCATGTTGAGCTTCACCATGTGGTTCCCTAACTCTACGCACTCCTTCAAGTTGCTCCTAATCTTATTCGCCAGCATCCACTGCACCGCCACTCTCCCGGTGAAACAATTCCGATATTGTCTCAACTTCCTCCGATGCGTCGAGCTGACGATTTGCGTGCTCATCCGCACCGTCAACTGAAACAGTCTGGCGATTTCATCTCTCGAATCTCGCCTCGCGATGGCATCTAAGTCGTCGTTGAGGACTTCTTCGTCCTCTTCCTCGGAGTCGGAATCGGAATACTCCGAGAAGTCAGATTTGTAGCCCCCGTGGTTGTTGTTTTGCGTCTCACGGGCGGTTTGGAAGATGTTGTTCGTGTTGTCGTTGGTCTCGTCTTTCGTATTCTTCTGGGACGAATAATTTTCTTCCCCAGGGGTTGTAAATTTGATTTGGCCTCGTCGATCGACGTGTTTACGAGACGGCGACGACGGCATTGTTTATGTCTGCCTTTGTGCGTGTGTGTGTGTGTGTGTGTGTGTATATATATGTATGTCAGCCTCTTTCTCTCTCTGCGTGAGCGTGTGATAAGCAGAGAGAGAGAGAGAGAATATTTGAGGAAAAGAGGTCGTTGGGTTGACCTTTTAAGAAACAAAAGACGGAAACGAAAGGTACCCTTACGGTAAGGGGAATGAACGCGTGGCGTGGTGATAACGAATGTGAAACTGGTGAAATGCACTCTCTCTATATTCAAAATTGATAACACGCGGTGATTAATATATATATAAATATATGACGAGAATAAACGCCTCTCTTTCGCTCTTTCGCTCTCTTTATTTCTCTTCCTCCTCCGCCGGCGCCGCCGGTTGGGTGTAATCCATCACCCGCATCACCGGCTCTTCCGCCGGCGCCGCCGTCTCGGCAACCTCTGCGACAAACTGTGGTTCTTCCGCGCTCAATTCCCCGGGGACGGCACCACCCCACGCGGCTCGCTTCGACGCCTCGATCATATCTTCGCTCACCGCGTCGTTCGCCTCCGCCATCGCTTGACTCGCCTTCGCTTGCTCCGTCATCTCAAACTGCACGCTCGCGTTCATCTCCTTAATCCTCTCTCCATCTTCCACGTTAACCTCTCTAATTGGCGGTGGTGTGACTCTCTTTTGCGGCGCTAACGGTTTCGAGATGTCGTCGATCCCAACTTCGTTCGACAACGTCTCTTGAAACTCTTGCGAGACTTGTTGGAGCTCTTGAATCGTAGGTTTGAACGCTCTCAACGTTTCTCCTAAACCTTTGGCCAAATCGGCTAAACCTTTCGGACCAAACACGACTAAAGCGACGACGCCGATGACTAACGCCTCCGGCGCGCCGACGCCGAAGATTGACGCGGAAACTTGTAATGATCCTCTCTTGTTGTTGTTGTTGCTGTTTCTTTTGTTGTTGTTACGATTCGATCGATTTTTTCCAATCGAGAATCGTGTTCTCGCCGCCGGGAACGACGAAGCGGACGATTGCGCTGTCGAACAACGGCGAGAGGAGAAGGAGGTGGAGGTCACCGGTGCGTGCATGGTCGCCGCGCGGAGCATTTTTGTTTCGATGTTTTGTTTATGTGATTATGCGTGTGCAATGTGGAAAGTGTGGATAAAATCTCTCTCTCCTCTCTCTTCAAGGATTTTGTTTTATGATGGTTTGGATTAAAAAAAATACGCAAGCGTATATATGTGTCTCTCTCTTTCTCAAACGATTCTCCAGGAAAACGGCAACGTTTTCGGAACAGAAAATCGCCCCGCGCCGGCACATCTTCAGGCGATGTTCCCAGTCGGCGCTTCCGTTTTCTTCACCACGGACTCGCCTTTGCCGGGACTGGCGATGCCGTAATCGACTTCGCCGAAGTTCCCCATCGGTACGACTTCTTTTTCGTACGTGGTGTTGGTGAGTTCACCGGCGGCGGCGTAGACGGCCGATAGGGCAGTCCAGATGCCCCAACCGCCGGTAAACTTCACGAGGAACGAGTCCGAACTCGTTTGTTCCGCCGCGGAGAGGAGGACGAAGAAGAAGGTGAAGTTCGCAAAGAGCAACGCGATGGACATGTTGATCTTAAATGTTTGAATGAGGAAGATGAACGAGACCACGGCCCACGCGGCTGAGTAGTAGGACAACGTATTTGCGTCTGGAATAAACACACCAGTCGTTTCCATAATCTTCCAAACGCCGTAGGAGAGCCAAAACCCACCGTATACGCAAAACGCAGTTGCCGAAAACTCGTTGTTTCGGACAAACTCGATGATACCGGCGAGAAATTGTACGACGCCGCCGAAACCAAACGCAAAGCCTACGGTCAACGCCGCGTTTCTATCTTTTTCGGCGATGGTGCACAAACCTGCGGACAGAATAGCAGTTGTTATACCATTCGCGAGGAGACCGAGTGGAGTCGCGTTCGGAATCGGACGATAACTCGATGACATCTTTGTATCTGAGGAGACGGAAGGTAAAGAAGAGGGTCAGTAGTAGTAGTAGTAGTAGAGTAAGTATTAGTAAACGAGACTTAGATATCGTTTGGCTCAGATTGCTATGAATCAATCACGTTGATTTCAGATAACAGTGACAAACATTTACATTTTCTCATCATCATCGCCAACGAAAATCTATCCTCTCTCTCTCTTTTCTTTTCTTTCCCACGCAAGCTTTGTTCAGAGTAGATACAAAAAGAAACGCGTCTGTCCAGGACTCAGAAGTACAAAGAAAAGGAACTTTTTTGTACATCACCGCATACGTTCAGAACCCCAATTTTCTTTATCATCGTCCAAAACATCGCCAAATCTTCTCCACCCTGGTGCGTTGTCGGCGGTGGAAGAAGAAGAGTAAGAGAGACACAGCGCGCGCGCGCGCAACGCAAAAAGAGAGCGATACAAAAAAAACAGAGAGAAAGACCCCCGAACCGAGAAAAAAATGAGAGAAGAGACTCGCAAGATTTTATAACATAATCACTCTCGTGTGGTCTTCAGAAACGTTCTCAGATCTGATCTAACACACCCATCATCATCGCTCGAAGATATCAGAGCACACACCTTCTTCTATTTTATGCGTGTGTGTGTGTTTTGTAGTGTTACTATACCGCGAAATGTGCTTTTTTTGTCGTGTATTTTTTGTTTCTTTTTGTATTTTTTGGTTAAAATTTTCGCTTACTTTTCCTCCATTTTGTTAACCGTCGTCTCTTTCATCATCATCGGAAACGAGGAGACACTTTTGCGCCGAGAGAGAGATAAAGAGAGAGATTTGAGAGGGATTTCCTTTACTCGAGGAGCGAAACGCGGGTATTAAAAAACAAACATAAAACCCAAATAATAATAATACCTTTCGATCATCATCAAATCCCGAGACGAGAAAAAACAGATAACGGTCTCCCGAAAATATAATGAAGAGAAATGAATCGTCGTGGAACGCGATCGACGACGAAGACGAGGAGGAGGATTCAGACAAAGAAAAGGAAGACGCGCGTTGTCGAGAAGACGACGACGACGCGATGATCGAGGAGGAGGAGGATCGAGAATTGGAAGAAGAGAGGAGGACGGAGACGACGACGACTTCTAAAACGAATATGAAACGAGAGCATTCGAGCAACCATTTGCTGAAATACTTGAAAAAATCGATATCGACGATTGACTTACCGGACTTACCGGATCTGGCGTTTGAAGCATCCAAGGAGTTGATCGAGGACGTTCGGTCGAAGATGACGACGTTGTTGAGCACGAGCTCGGAGAACGCCTCTCGATTGATCGCGAGAATGTCGCAATCGATGCAGTCTCGATTGAACTTGGGATACGAGTTGTATAAAACGAACTGGACGAGAGAGAATAGAAAAGTGACTTTATTTTTAGTCGCGTTTACGTTTGCCGCGTTAATTCTCGTTCTCTTTTGGTTGTTTGTGCTCTATTTAGCGTGGAAAGAGTTAGGGAGATGGTTGACGAGTAAAGTTGTGATTGCGATATCGGCGATTATTGGATCCGCCGTGGCGCCGCCGCTGTTCCCGAACATTTTCGCGCACGTGTTGGCGTTCGCATTAGTCGGGATGGAGTTGTTTAGTTTGACGTTGAACTTGATTTTATTAGGTGGCGTGCATTTGATCGTGTTTGCAAATCGCGTGTTGAGTTTAAAGTGGTTTTTTGTGAGTCGATTGGAAAAGTCGTCGTTGTTAGTCAACGCGGCCGGGAGCAAGGCGAAGGCCAAAACCAATCGCGTACAGTTGATTGAAAAATTACGGGTGGCGAAGGATTACAAGGAGTGGCTAGACATCGCTTTGCAGCTGGATGCATTACCGGTGGACACCGGTGAAGGTGGTAATGATTGGAAAAGGGACGAAACGTCGGACGCGTACGATTACGCGTTGGTGAGAGGATACGCGGAGACTATGATTGCGGCGAGGGAAAGGAAAGACGTAAACGCGATTGGTTTAGCGTTGCGAACGGTTTTACACAGAAATTTTGCTGGATTAGATAGATTGATGAAGCTGCAACACTCGCGAGTTGGCACAAAGTTACTCGCCACGCGGTTTAAAGATGAAACTGTGCGCGCGATTGAGTTCATCTCCTCGGACGAGTATTGCGAAGATGAAGATGTCGTGGATACGTTAAAACTCGTCCGCGAGGCGCACAGAAGTTTAGGAAGGACGGGATTGTGTCTCTCTGGTGGCGGCGCGTTAGCCATGTACCATTTTGGCGTCATTCGGTGTTTGTTAGAGGAAGGTTTGTGCCCGTCGGTGGTTTCCGGGACGTCCGGCGGATCTATAGTGGCGGCGTTCATTTCCATTCTTTCCGAGGAGGATCTATTGGGCACGATTAAGGACGATATTAGCGTTCGACACGGCGTTCGATGGTTCCCGCCGGTGTGGAAAATGATCGCGCACTTCCTCCAACATGGCGTCTTAATGTCCGAGGTTGACTTTGGAAACACGACCAAGAAGTATTTCGGCGACATCACGTTCGAGGAAGCCTACGCGATTTCAAAGCGACACGTGAGCATTCAAGTCAGCGTCGGTTCCGGGCATGGTTTCGTTTTGAACCACGTGACGTCTCCTCGGGCGTTAGTGCGAACCGCCGTGTGCGCCTCGTGCGCTTTACCGGGACTCATGCGTCCATCGCCCATTCTTTGCAAAGCCTCCGACGGCAGCTTGGAATCGTTTCATCCTCCGGGCGTTTCCTCGTTCGACGGAACCATCACTCAAGACATTCCGGCCGCGCGCTTAACCGAACTATTCAACTGCAATAACTTCATCGTCTCCCAAGTGAACCCACACTTGAACTTTGTCTTGCACCTCGCCGAAGAGTCGCACGGTCGACGAAGATCCACCTACGCCGAACGAGGTAAAAACCGCCGCGCCGCGGTAACGAAACTTCTACGCGTGGCCAACTTCCTTCTCTTAAACATCAAATACTCCATCCAGAAACTTCTCGAAGTCGATTTACTGAACCTTCGAATCTTGCGAACGTTGCAAGGCATCTTAGTCCAAGACTTCCAAGGCCACATCACCGTCCTCCCATCGCTCACGTTCAAAGACTATTGCTCCATCGGCGCCCAACCGAGTGAACAAGACATGCACCGATTCATCCGACGAGGCACTCAAACCACCTGGGCGCACATCGAAACAATCAGGCACACCATGGAAGTCGAAACGGCTTTGAAAAAAGCCACCGCGCGGTTAACCGCGCGAGCGAAAACGTTGAAAAGAGCCGCCAACAAGAAAACCCAGCCCACGCTCGCGGCGACCCCGCCTGCGAAAGTTCGCGTTCTTAGTACAAGCAACAGTAGCAGAAATAATACCCCCGTGGCGTCCCCGAGAGTCGGTTTGGAAGACGACATGATGCTTCACGATTGATTAGTTTTAATTTGATAAAATAGAATACAATACTGTACGCGTGCATAAAGAGTAACTCTTTCTTGTTTTAGCGATGAAACTAAGGAGTAAAAAGGATCTCATCTTTCACACAAAAAATCTTTATCCAAAAAGGCAAATCATCGTCACATCCTCGTCCCTCCTCCTCGAGCACCTCATTCCTTTGAAGAGAAGACAAAACACCTTCAACACCTTCAACATTGCCAATAGCAGTTGTTGCTTTGGTATATCTTTTTCGCGGCACGTCACGAGACACACGCGATATATATATTTAAAAATGTTTTCTCTCTCTCACCGATGCCATTCCGCCGTAGCATCGTCATCTTTCCATGTAGCTTCCTCCAAACATAGCTCGTCGAAAACATCGACCATTCATCATCAAAGAGGAGCACATCTTCACCCGCACGCGACCGTCGTCATCAACCACGAAGGTAAAGATTACACGATGGAAGTGCAAGACGGGGAAACCATCCTGGACGCCGGTTTAGACGCCGGGATTGATTTACGACACGACTGTAAAATGGGCGTCTGCATGATGTGTCCGGCGAAAAAAGTGACCGGAGAGGTGGAGCAAGCGAACGCGATGTTATCAGACGACGTCTTGGAGCAAGGGTTCGTCTTGTTGTGCTGCGCGGAACCCGTCGGGGAAGGCGTGAAGATAACGACCGTGGACGAGGACGAGTTGTTGGAGGTACAGCTGAACGCGTGAGTGAGATGATGTGGGTTGCGTTTTAATGGTATTCTGTTATCTGCGTATATTTTAAACTATTGACGAGAGAATCTATCATCGGTCGAGCTTTGGACGCCGCGGCGTCGACGACTTCTTTTTCTTTTTGATCGTACTTTTTCTCTCCGACTTGACGTCTTTTACTTTCTTGAGTTTCGACCACGGTGTTTTCGACGGGGAAAGTTCCGGTTGCGGCGTGATCTCCCCGGCTGCTTTGACTTCTTCTTCTTCTACTTCTTCTCCTCGCTCGTAAAATTTCTTCATATCGAGAGAGTGCTGCCTTCGAACAGGCGAGCGAGGAGAAATATGAGTGGAAACCATCACGGCTGGCGAGACGTACGGTTCAGGAGAGCACATCGATCGTGTAATTTGTGGTGGGGACTGCGCGGCGGCAGCTGCTTTCTTGGCAGCTTCATCCGTGAGTTCGAGCGTATCGGTGATAATCTTGCCCATGAGCTTTGCGAAAATAGACAACGGCGACGCGGTTGGTGGAGAGGAGGAGGAGGGCGCCGGCGCTGGTTGGTCACGAAACTCTTCTGGAGCGTCTCGAGATGCAGGAGACACGCGGAACGCAAACTCTTCGTCGGTTTGATTAGTCGCAGTAGCTGCTGGATCTGGCGTCGTCGTTAGTGTCGGCAGAGGTGGCGTCACGCCTTCGTACTCCAGCGTTCTTTGTCTTCTACTATTATCCATGGACTGGCGTCTCGGTACTTCAGTCGTGGGCGACTTGGGCGACTCGCGAACAATCATCGCCATCGCTTCGGAAACAATCAACTTGTTTTCGTGTTCGATGGCTGCTTGCGCGAAATCAGCCGTATCTACTTTTTGGATGGTTTTGAACTCAAACTCTTCCGAGGACGAGGCCGAGCGAGGCGCGACGGCGTCATTCCCAGTTTCTCTCGTACTTTCTTCCTCTTTCGGCGTCTTCACTTCTACTTCTTCTGCTTCCTCGATCTTCTCCGATGCCTCTATCGCTTCGTTCATTTTCATCGTCACCAACTCTTTCAACTTCTCTGACAATTCCTCCGTCGGTTGCGCCTTTCTCGAAATACCTGTGCGTAAGGCTAAACACGCAGCCTCCTCGTCGCCTCGCGCGAGCGCCACGTTGCACTTCTTCAACCAAAACGCCGATTGATTTGCATTTGGAAGTGATTTAAAAGACTCCTTCTTGGAACCGAGCGACTTGAACGCAACCGCTCTGGCTACCGCGGACGGTGGAGGCGGTGGCGCTGGAATTGGCGCAACGACTGCTTCGTCTTTCTCCTTCTGTTCCTCCTCTCGCGCTCTCATCTCTACTCCTCCTTCTTCGACTTCTTCGACTCTCTTTCCTTCGTTTTCTACTACTGCTACCATTTCCAATGGTTTCGGCTTTGGCGGCGGTGCGACGACGACGACGGCATCCTTTTCTGCAACATGCGGCTTCTTCTTCTCTTCTTCTTCTTCTTCTTTTTCCTCGTCTTCTTCTCGGCTCGCCACCGCGGGAGGAACTCCTCCGCCAACGTCAGTATTATTACAATGTACTTTCGCCTTCGCCGCCGCTAATATCCTAGCCACGCGTTCGCTCGTACTGCAACCAACGCTCGTCGTCGCCTTGTTCGTCTCCATCGTCCTGTGCCTCGCGTACTCCATCGCTCGTTTCACTCTCGGCGACGCCGCCGGTTTCGTACTCTCCGAGGCGGCGGTTAAAACTCTCGACACGCGAGAGTGCTCCCGCGCGTACTTATTCGTGTATTTCGGACTGACGTATTCCATCGAATCTCGTTTTATCGTCGTCGCAGTGCTATTATTATTATTAGTAGTAGTATTCGCCGGTGAAGGAGACGATGTTGTTTTCATTCGCGGCGAAGACGACACGTTTGGCGAAGCGACCATTTTTCCCTTTCGCTGTTCAGCCTCGACAACATTTCTCATCATCACGGGAGTTGTCCGTCCAAACGCGACGACGGTCGCCGTCGATTTTTTTCGTCGACCGGATAAAGTCACGCTCGCCGCATTTGGGGAGTCTTTCACCACGTTCTGCGTTTATGATGTGTTTACGAAAAGAACAGAGAGAGATGTCAGTAAAAAAAACAGGTATTCGGGAGCGCAAATTCATATCTTTTGTTCCCCCCGATGATGTGATGATGATGGGAACCGAACGAACTATTAGTAGTACCTTTGCAGCCGGAGAAATGAAGCCCAAATCATCATCGTTCTTCGCTCGCAGAAAAGACGGAGATTTGGAAAACGATTGATGATGCTCTTCTGTCGTCGTCCCCTCTCGCGGCGATCGGGTCGAGGGGGGTGTTCTTTCCATTTGTTTTTTTTTTAACAGGAAGTTTTGTGGCGATTTTTCGCCTGAAAATTAAACAGAAGGTATTGTAACAAGACAGACGAGCGCGTGACTATGACTCGCGACGATCGATGCTAAAAATCCTCCTCCTCCGAACACGCGCCGAATATGTCCCCGTCGTTGTCGTTGTCGTCGTCGTCCTCATCATCATCCTCTCCTACGCGATGATGATCGTTGCCACTTCCACTGTTGTTACCGTATTTCGTGTGCCCGCGTAGTCCTTTTAACAAATCTCGAATCCCGGACGCGAGCTCTAACACGTCTCCTTTATCGCTGTTAAAGACCGAAAGAAGAAACGCTTTCCCGTTTTCGCGGTACTCGCGAAGGACATTTTCGGAGCACGCGACGCAATTGGTGAACGGAGGCGCTTGGAAGATGGTTTGGGTGAATTGACGGAGTGAGCCTCGGATTTGGTGAGGGATTTCGCCCGCTTCGTGTTCGGCGAGATCGTCGTGAATGCCGAAGATGGAGGAGGAGGCGTTTGATTTTTCATCTTTTCGACGAGATTCTTCGCTCGCGGTGACCCAAAGTTCGACGGCTAACGCGCCGGCGATTTGCGCCAATCCTGGACGCGTGACAGTGCACTGTTGGTCTAAAGACCGGTCGCGCGTGGAGTTGATTGGAGCGACGACGTCGTTACAGAAGTAGCATCCTTTGCGGTTGGAAAGGGCGTCGGTCGGGACGCCGTGGCGCATGGCGAGGTAGGTATCGAAGCCTAACGCGCAGTTGTAGCACTGAATATTGTGCGCAGCGCATAAGACAGTTGGTAACCATCGCGATTCTCGCGTGTCCGTCAATAAAAAGACCGCGTCGGCGTTTCGAATCTCCTTTTCGAGGGCATCGATCGATTCGAGAACTTCGTCGCGTTCAACCTCGGCGACCGCGTGACCTGGCATCGGTACCCGCATTTCTATATAGTTTGCGTTAATATCTGGCACGATGTCTTTTAAACGCTCCGCTGCCGCTCGAGCTTTCGGTTTGCCTCCATCTAAGCAGTCTTCAAACGTAAAGAGACTTTGCCGCGCGGGATTTGAAAAGGACACTCGTCCGTCGTCGATGAACGTGATGTTTCGAACGCCCCAACCGAGAAGCGTTCGCGCGACTGAACATCCCAAAGTGCCTGACCCGACTAATACAATTTTCGATTTCGAAATAGCGTCGACGTGTAATGTGGGTGCTTGTCTCCATCGCATGAGTTTCAAGTTCAAATCGACCGCCTCTCTAGCTAATTTCTCCGGATCCATCGCGCTGGACAAATCTGCTTTCCTCGGTTTCAGTCTGTTCCTGTCGTCGCGCTCCCATCCTATACATTTAAATCCTATCGTGTTAATATTTTCGAGAACTTCGTTCTTGAGCGGTTGAACCTGTTTTAGAAACAAACATGTTTTGAACTCGAAAATACCTTTATTGTTTGCGCGAATACACGCGACGTCGATCGGTTTCGTTCGTTGGAATCGAACGTCCAAAAATGTGAGCACGTTGAGAAGAGAAATGCTCGGCGCATCCCCCGTCGCGGTGTCGACGAAGCAAATCTCCAGCGTTCTATCCGTACCACCTTCTATTGAGGTAACATCTTTACACAGCTCCATAAACTTGGACAACGCATGATTGGAAGAAACGTAGGTATTGTTCTCTTTTCTGACGGTTTCCACACACCACGCGAAATCACTTTGCGGCTTATCCAGCCACGATTTCACGCACTCCGCTCTGCTCTTCGTGTTCTCATTCCCGCACAAAGTCTCCTCCTCGTCGCCGCTCCTCTTCTCCACAAACTCGTACGGCGCAAACATGATGCTTGGGAAAAAGAACCAATAGAAAAACTTCCATTTTTTCAAATCCGCGTGCATAAACACTCTGAACGTGTTCAATCTGTTTACGACTACATCTGCATGCATCGTTTTCATCGCGTCCAAGAGATCCTGCCCTATCCTCTTCGCCTCCTCGTTCGGTTTCATTTCAAACAAACGTTCTTTCACGTTGAAGTTCATCGCGTCACCTCGAGCGCGCCAACATCCAACGCCGTCGTTCTTGTCGTTATTGCCACCACCATAAACGCCATCACCGTTCGCATCATCTTCGTCCGCAAAAACGTTCGCTCCGTTCACAAACATCGGCACGTCCACGCCGTCGTTTCTCGACATGTGAAACTCGCTCTCGCACTCGATTTCTTTCTCGCTTAGGTGCATTCGATTCAGTTTTAACTCGGCAATTTTTTGCCAAAACGAGGGGTCCACCGCCGAACTCCACCCGGCAAATTGAAGAAGAAGACTCGTCGTTTCTTCGCGCTGCTGTTGCTGCTTCCCCTCATCGTCGCTCCTTTCTCCTTCTCCTTTTCCTCCCAACGTCGTCATCGTCGCAGTAATGAGTCGGTTCTCTCTCTCTCTTTCACCCAAAAATCATGTACAAAACGCACCCGACGATGCACCCACACAAAGCCGCGACGATGGTTTTCAAATCCGAGGACGACGATGACGATGATAAAGCGCTTTTTGCGGTTTTATTGGGAGAAGATATCGTTTCTAAAGCGCGTCTCGCCCCGATTGGCATTTAAAAGAATACCACTAATCCGCAACAGAATATTACTTTTAAAAAGTGGGGGAAAAGACGGCACAAATTGAGGGATGATGATGTGTTCACGCACCGCCGCCGTCGCAGGACGACGACGCGTCGTTTGGAGGACGACGACGATTCAGAGGACGACGAAAAGAAGAGCAGCGAGTTTTACGACGAAAAATAACAGCAACAGCAACAAAGACGATGAAGTCTATCGAGTGATGAGCAAAAACCAAGAGCTCTCCGTCATTTCGGTGACGGCGACGAAGATGGTTGCGGAGGCGCAAGGAAGGCACAAATCCGCACCGACGGCAACGGCGGCGATCGGGAGAAATTTAATCGCTTCGTTATTACTCGGGTCATTTAAAGGAGACGAAGAGACCGTGCAAGTGACGTTCCGAGGGGACGGACCTCTGGGGCAACTCACCGCGGTGAGTGACAACTTAGGGAACGCGAAGTGCTTAGTTGGGAACGCCAAAGCGGATCCGCCGTTACGCGCGGACGGGAAGTTGAACGTCGGGATGGCAGTCGGGAAAGGGATACTTTCAGTTTCTCGGTCGCATCCGAGCTGGGTGCAACCGTATAACGGGCAGGTGAGCATTTACACCGGGGAGATTGCGGAAGATATCGCGGTGTACATGCGCGACAGCGAACAGACGAATAGCGCGATTTCGGTCGGCGTGCAGTTGGATAGAGAGTTGACGGTGGTGGGTGCGGGGGGATATATGGTACAGGTGTTGCCGTTTGCCAGCGATGAGACGTTAGATTATTTGGAGAAACATATCCCGACTTTGGATTCGCCGAGTACAATGGTGGAAAGCGGGATGACGGCGGAGGAAATCGCCAAGGCCATCTTGGGAGATTTGGGCGCCTTCGAAGAGGTGGAAACGAGGTTGACGCCAAAATATGGGCCGTGTTGTCGGGAGGAGTTGGAAGGTAGAATGTTAAAAGCGGTCGCCAGTCTTGGACGAGAAGAAGCGATGAAAATTATAGAAGAAGATGGTAAAATTGAAGTGACGTGCGAGTTCTGCAAAGAGGACTTGGTATTCAACGAAGAGGAAATAGAGAAGGCGTTGCAAGGAATTTGAAACCGGGTTAATCTCATACCTACTACTATGACATGTTGTAAATAATAGATATAACTACGCACCCGGTACATGATACCATGGTACCTTGCTTTTATTACATATTATCGTTCATTTTCACCTCGGCGCTTTGACTCCACTCCCATTGGAGGCGATTTTGTTACTATTGGAGCTCCCCGTATTATTCGTAGCGGTCCCGGTGTTGTTGTTGTTGTTGTTATTGTTATTGTTGTTGCTCTTTCTTTCGCGGAAGTTCGTGTATAAATCGTCGAACATGTCGTTCAAATTAACTTGTTGCGGCCCGACGTCCATGAGCGATTTGACCTCGTCGCGGTACCTCACCATTCTGTGACATTCCAACCGTCTCACGCGTTCTTTTTGGTCAAACTTTTGCAAATCTCTCAGTCTTTCGAAAATCGTGGGACCCACTGTCATCTTCGATTCCAAGCGTCTCTCTTTGTTCGATAAATCCACGATGTCCATCTTGCTCGGCTCTAAATCCGTCTTCATCAACGTTGAATCTTCCTCGTCGAACGACCCCGAGCTCGCGTCGGACAAATCCTTGATCTCTTCTCTGCCTAAAGCAGCCGCTAAAGCGTAGTCTTCGTTCGCCGAAGTCTCGTTCGCGAACGAGAACAGCGTCTGTCGCGCCTTCAAAAATCGTTGTCGTCGAATGCGTTTCACCCACTTTGCTATTTTCTCGTTTCGCGGTCCAATCCCGGGCACGTTAATTTTCTCCGGTTGTAACGGATCGTAATCAATCGATTGCAACGCTTCGTTTCGTTTCTTCAACGAACTCTTGTACGCTTCCGTGACTATGGCTTTTTGCCTCCACAAAATCCCGGACCCGCCGTACCATCGCGGCAATTCCGCAAACTTCCCGGGTTGGTCGCTGTCTAAATAAATACCCTCGCCGCAGTGCACGTACGGTTGCGTCACCCCTGGTCGAGACATGGGCAAAAACGGGAATATGTCGTCTTTTTGCACCACTCTTAAGATTTTCAACCCGGTTCTTTCTGCGGCGTCTTGCGTATCTTTCGGCCCGAGTTTTGGACTCCCAAACGTCACCACTCTTCTCACTTTCGTCTTGCCTTCGTGATGATAAAGCAACGCCAAGGCTAAAGAGCACGCTCCGCCTAACGAGTGGCCTTGTAAATCAACCTCGTACCCGTCTTTCAGAAACTGGTCCACTTCTCTCTTCACGACCATCGCGATCGTTCGGTACCCTCGATGCATCTTCACGTTAAAATCCGGAAACTCTTCAAACAGCTCTTTCCTCCTCGCGTCGGTGATTGTCGGAAACTTAATCGTCGGGAACCGCCTTTGTTGTTGCTGCTGTTGCTGCGTACCATCTATGTTACTACCGAAACTACCACCTAAACTAATGTTATTATTCCTAAACGTCGGCGCTGACGTCGTCAATCTTAAATTCTGAGCCGCGTTCACCAACGTCTTCGTCCCTCTTAAACAAATCGTAATCCTCTTCTCCCGATCGTTCACCGCCAAAACCACTCTCTGATCGATCGACGGTACTTCCAACACCCTCGCATCCTGCCCTCGTTTCTTGAAATACTCCTTCACGTCTTCTTCCTTCCAATCGTTCATGGCTGCAATTTCCGCGTGTCTATACAGCTCCGAAAACGTCCCGACCACCGGGACGGCAATTTTATCCACCCGTCTCGATTTTATCGCGCGCGCGATCGAACCAACCACCGGAACTTCGTTTATTATAGATAACTTATTAGTATTCGCTTTCTTCTTCTCTTTCGTTTGTTCTGCTCCTTCTTTCGATGATACAGATGATACTTTTCCCCCTGACAAAAAACGGGAGAAGACGACGGACTTTTTTGCTTCTTCTTTGTCTTCTTCCTCTTCTTCTTCTTTACCCTTCTTTTTCTTACTCTTGTTGAAAAACAAATTCCCGACGAACGAGAGCGACGATCTCGTCTGAATCGTCGTCTTCAAACCCTCGTCCTCGTCCCGTACCTCGTTCTTCATCTGCGTCTTCGTCTTCGAGAAAAGAAGATCAAAAGACGACGACATGGACGACGAGGAAAATTCTTCCTCTTTTTCATCCTCTTTTTTTGCCTTTCCCAGCGCGGAAAAGACGACGACGGCGCCTCTTCCTCTTCTTCCTCCTCCTCGAACAACCGCAAAGCGCATTCTCTCTCCTTTTCCTCCTCCTCTACCTCCTCTAACACCTCCCCGGGAGGAGGGATGCGGGGAAAAGCATCCTGCCTCCGCCGCGAGAAGCGACCAACGCATTTGATGTGTGTGGTTGGTGCGTCGATAAAGCAACAAAGTGTGTGGCGGAAAGAGGAAACTTGTTTTTTATTCTTCTTTTTTGTGATCAAAAAAGGCAGAAAAAGGATGAAAAAGGTCTCATTCACAAACAAAAGGACGTGCAGTTATTAATATATATGTGTGTGTTGTGTATTAAAATCTCGCGTAATATTTCTCTCTCTCTCTCTCTCGCGCTCTTTCACTCTCTCTCTCGCTCTTCTTAAAATCTTCTTTTTCTTTTTTCATCTCACTCTCTCTCTCTTCTCTTTCTCTCTCTCTCTCGCTTTACAATGTCATCTCGTTCGTACTTTTTTTACTCTTGCTTAGCTCTTTTTCTCGCTTTCATTTCGCTCAACTTTTGGGCCATCATGAAGGACAACTCGATCGCTTGGCTCGCGTTCAAGCGCGGGTCGCAGTGGGTTAAATAACGCAACTCTAAGTCCGTCTGGGAGACGCTCGCGTTGCCGGAACCTCCCGTGCATTCGGTGACGTTTTGGCCAGTCATTTCTAAGTGGACGCCGCCCGGGTGCGTTCCCATTTTTTCGTGCACTTCGAAAAAGGCCATGACTTCTTCGAGGATAGATTCGAACGGTCTCGTTTTGAAGCCGTTGTCGGTTTTGATGGTATTGCCGTGCATGGGGTCGGCGACCCACAAGACGTTCAAGTTCGCATCTTCGATGGCGGTGATGAGTCGGGGGAGGTGTTCTCTTAACGCCTTGGCGCCCATTCTCGAGACGAGCGTGATTCTACCCGGAATGTTGTCCGGATTCAAGTGTTTCACTAAAGAAACGACGCCGTCGCCGTCGGATTTGTCGGAAATTTTGATACCAATTGGGTTGGAAATGCCTCTAAAGTATTCCATATGCGCACCTTCCGGTTGGCGGGTGCGTTCGCCGCACCATAAGAAGTGCGCCGAGCAGCCGTAGAAATCATTCGTCGTCGAATCCAATCGAGTCAAGGATTCTTCGTAGCCCAAGTGCAAGGCTTCGTGCGCGGTGTAGAAATCGGTCGAATTCATCACCGAATGGTTCTCATCGATCCCGCACGCGTGCATGAACTCGATGGCTCTGTCCACGTCCGCGGCAAGCTTTTCGTACTGCGCGGATTTCGGCGAGCCTTGCATAAACTCCAAGTTCCACTTGCTGACTCTTTGCATCGCCGCGTAGCCGCCGTTGGAGAACGCTCGCAACAAGTTCAACGTAGACACGGATTGGTCGTACGCTTTGATCAATCTGCTCGGGTCCGGTCTTCTCGCTTCCGGAGTAAACTCGCACGAGTTAATGTTATCCCCTCTGTAGGACGGCAAAGATACGCCGTCGATGGTTTCCAAATCCTCCGACCTCGGCTTGGCGAATTGCCCAGCCATTCTCCCCAACTTCACCACCGGCATACCAGCCCCGTACATCAAAACCACCGCCATCTGCAGCAAAACTCTGTATGTATCTCTCACGTTATCCGCTCTAAACTCTTTAAACGACTCCGCGCAATCGCCGCCGAATAACACAAACGCGTTTCCGTTCGCCGCGTTGGCCAACTGGCTTTGCAACTTTCTCGACTCCCCGGCGAAGACCAGCGGCGGTAAATCTTCCATGTGCCTCAAAGCCGCATCGATTTCCGACTGATCCGTGTAGTTCGGCTGTTGTAACGCCTCTCTCGCTCTGTACGAAGACGGTGTCCAATCTTTCAAGTTTGCGCCCGTGGCGGATATTTTTCGCGTTCGGCGTTCCGCGATCTCGGAGAGGTTGCTAAGGTCGAA
>Ga0115000_10001667_pt1 | contig 19405 bp, 10 predicted proteins | sample ArcticOcean_MG_C_6_FD_89690 | JGI IMG/M metagenome (GOLD analysis project Ga0115000, IMG submission 89690) | Marine microbial communities from western Arctic Ocean - ArcticOcean_MG_CB8_128 | ecosystem: Environmental > Aquatic > Marine > Oceanic | place: Arctic Ocean: Canada Basin | collected... | reverse complement strand
TCCGATATCGCGATGTCCAACAACTCGTTGATTTCTTCTTTGCTGAAATCATCCAAGTGGATGAAATGTTTCTTCGCCGCCGGTGGGTTCGCCTCGGTCGGGAACGCGGAAGTTTTGATCATCCGCGCTCTTCTTTGTGCGGCGGCGGTAACAGAAGATGAAGAGGACGACGACGAAGAAGAAGACCGTATCCGTTGTCGAGACGTTTGCTGCTTCACATTGGACGAAGTTCCCTTTTTATAACCGACAAAAACCGGATTTGGTTGTCTTCGTCTTCTCAACGCCGCTTTCGCGCTCGTCGTCTGAATCGTCGTCTGAATCGTCGTTGTCGTCGTCATCATCGTCGTCGTATTTCTCTTTCTCTGTTGCCTGCGTGTATCGCGAATGTCTTCGGAAACGTAAGAAAAGCGTCTCACAAGTGAAGAGTTCTTATCCACTTTTTTTCCCCAGAGTTGTTACTTGCACTTTGCGCGGCGCAACATTGTACCGATAAGGAAGATCAACGTTTCAATACGAAAAAACTGCCACCTCGAGCACCGCTGTTGCTATTCTTCTTCTCTTCGTCGTCGGAGAAGCGGGCCTTTGGTCGGTGCCAATGCACGAATGAAGACGAATGTTCGCGCAGGGGTCGATGCCGCCAAAAACGGCGACTGGGCGGACAAAGAAGAAGACAACAGAGAAGAAGAAGAAGAACTCGTAAAAGAAAACGCGAGACGCCGCGCAGCGCTTGAAGCGACGGTGGCGAAATTCACCGACGACGCGGTTCCGTCGATGACTGTTCGAGAGGTTTTGAACGTCATCAACAACCAAGAAAAGAATGCGAACAAACGCGTTTTGTTTTTGGACTGCAGAGAGAAAGAGGAAAGAGCGGTGTCGATTATACCGGGCGCGTCTTCGGCGGAGGAGTTCGACGACTTTGAAGAACAGGACGACGGTAAAGAAACGATCGTGGTTTGTTACTGCACGATCGGCTACCGGTCCCAAAAGAAAGTCCAAGAGCTCTCGAAAAGACTCGCCCAGAGTCGTCCGGATGTGAAAGCGTACAACTTATCCGGCTCTATCGTCGCTTGGACGCACGAAACGGTCGCGCCAAAATTGCTCGACCCGGAAACCGGAAAAGAAACTAACCGTGTGCACACGTACGGGAAAACCTGGGCGTTGCAAAGCGTCGAGTACGAGAGCGTGGTATACAAACGTCCGGTTTTCGAAGTTATTAAAGGGTTGTTCTTTAAGAAGAAGTAGTAAAGCGACATCTTCGTTAGCATTGGTCCATACGAGTATACGACCTGGTACACACCCTGACGTTTCGACCGTTAAGTGGCTGCTTTCTTCACTTTGCAATCAATTGTACTTTTATTTCTTCTTGGTTTCCATTTGAACGTGGTTAGTTTCCGTGTGTTGTACTCGTCGAACGTCTGCGAACGTCTTCACGTCGCGCGTGTTTGTAACCACCTTTGCGTGACAGCCTATTAAATTCGAGGACACTTTGAAAGATTCCCAAATTGAATTCCGCACAAAACCGCTTTTCTCTGCGTTGTTTCGCGTCCCACGGGATTGCGAGGAGAAAGCTTTTACCTCTCTCTTTACCGCGTGGGTGATATATTTGTATTTTATCTTTCGTTCGTGTGCGGACGAAGAGAATTCTCGACGTCTTTGATACACACAACTTAGGTCACTTTTTATTACATTTGATTCAGAGAGGAGGCGGGGTTCCAATTCCAATTCTTACCCTTAACTCAGCATTCGTGAAAAGAAGAAGCGCTGCCGCGCTGCTGCGAGATAGAACGACCAAGAACGAAAAAGACAAAGACAAAGAATATAATGGGCGCGGTGGGGAGCAAACAGCACTCTCGAGTGCCAAAAGCGTCCAAATTATCCGACGTGTACGACAACGACGATTCTGTTGCTTCGAGATATAACAAACTCGTGAGTGCCTTCAAGAGTCAATTCGAGGGAGAAAAGCCCAAAACCATCGCGCGGTCGCCCGGGCGGGTGAATTTAATCGGCGAGCACATTGATTACGAAGGGTACTCGGTGTTACCGATGGCGATTGGTTTGGACGTCATCGTTGCGGTATCGGTTGTTATGAAAGAAGAAGGAAATGTTGAAGAGGACGAGGCGAAAGCTACGCTCTCGATTGCGAACGTAGACGGCGAGAAGTATACGCCTAAAGAGTTTCCGTTCGATCACGAGCAAGACGTGGACGTGAAAAGTCACCACTGGACAAACTACATATTGTGTGGGTTTAAAGGTATTTTTGATCAGCTGAAGAAACAGAATAAGTTAGAGTCGGTTCTGGAAAGCGCGTTTATGAAGAGAGTGAAGAAGGTGATGGTGATGGTGGACGGGAAGGTTCCGCTAGGGAGCGGTCTATCCTCTTCGTCCGCGTTGAATTGCGCCGTGACTGTGGCGTTAATGGATGCGTTCGAGTTAAGTTTCACGAAAGGAGAGTTGTCCGAGCTGACGTGTTTATCCGAACGGTATTCTGGGACGCAAAGCGGCGGAATGGATCAAGCGATTTCCATCATGGGCGAGAAAGATTTGGCAAAGAGGATCGATTTCAACCCGATTGGTGCGATGGATGTACCGTTACCGACAAATTTGACATTTTTGATTGGGAATAGTTGCGCGGTGAGTAAAAAAGCCGAATCAGCACACAAACATTACAATTTGCGCGTCGTCGAGTGCCGATTGGCGGCGATATTGATGGCAAAACATTACGGCGAAGATATCGAGAAGGCCAAGACGAGAGTGACGCTGAGAGAAGTCGCGGATTTGTATTGCAACAAAGGCGATTTGTGGACTGCTTTGGGCGCGGTTAGGAAAGCGTTAAACGAGGGGAGTTACACGAAGAAACAGTTGGAAATTGACGAAGGTCTTGGCGATTTACGGAAAATTTTCGATTGCGAAAACAACGAAGCGTTTAATGTCGTGTTGCAAAAGAACGACACGTTTAAACTCAGAGACCGAGCTCGACACGTATTTTCCGAAGCGAGAAGAGTGCACGAATTTCAAAAGATTTGTGAAGGTCAATCGCCAAGATATGCAGTGTCGGGTCCGATATACGAGCAATGGTGCAAAGTGATCGGCTTAGAACCCGACGTCGGCGTCGCTTCGGACGATCCAACTAAAGATTTCGGCCACCCGATGTACGGGATGGGCAAAGAAGACGCTCTCGCAAAACTTATGCATCTTTCCCACGAGAGTTGCAAAACGCAGTACGAGTGCTCGTGCGACGAGCTGGACGAGTTGGTGGATGCGTTCATGAGTGCAGGCGCGCTCGGCGCGCGATTGACCGGCGCCGGATGGGGCGGGTGCGTCGTCGCGGTGTGCGAGAGCGATATCGCCGAGGAAATTTTAGCCGACGTGAGGAAGAGTTTTTACGAAAAACGATTCCAATCCGGAGTAGCGAACATAGCGAATGAGACGAATTTACTGTTCAAAACTGCACCGAGCGCCGGCGCGGCGATTTCGCACTACGACGACGAAAAAGGCGTGATTGTTTAATCGAATAAAATGACATCAATATTCATGATCATACAGCATATACAACACATTTTTTTAAAATTACGCAACCAGCGCTTCCTTTTGATACATATTTCGTAACTGCCCACACGCAGCCGCCGCCTCCAAACCTCTCGTTTGTCTCACACTCGTCGGCACGTTATTCTCCTCCAATATTCTTCGAAACTGATCGATCGCTTGTTTCGTTGGCCTTTTGAAATCGGAATCATCTACCGGATTATACGGAATCAAATTCACGTGACTGGCTAAGTTCTTCTTGAACAACACCATAGCCAACTCTTTGGCGTGTTCTTTCTGATCGTTCACGCCGGCTAACAGCGTGTATTCAAACGTAACTCTCCTCCCAGTGGCGTTAAAATACGCCACGCAATCATTCAAAATATCATCGAACGAATACGCTCTCGCACTTGGGATGATTTCCTCCCTGATTTTTTGATTCGGCGCGTGTAAACTCACCGCCAACACGGACTGCATCTCGTAACTCGCCAGTTTCTCCAAAGCGCCAAAAACACCCACGGTCGATATCGATATGTGTCGCATCCCAATCCCAATCTCTTTGTTCAAAAGTTCCGTCGCTTTAACCACGTTTGGCACGTTCAACATAGGCTCTCCCATCCCCATGAACACGACATTACTCACCCTCCTCCCGCCAAACTCCTCCTCGATGGCCATGACCTGATCGACAATCTCCCTCGCGGTCAAATTTCTATAAAATCCACCTTTCCCAGTCGCGCAAAATTCGCATCTCATCGGACATCCAACCTGACTACTCACGCAACACGTCAAGCGACTCTTCCCGTACTCGTTACTCGGAATCCCAACCGTCTCGACGATCCTGTTATCGTCCAACTTCATCAACAGTTTCGTCGTCCCGTCCGGCGCGGATTTCTTCGCGTACACCTCGTTCCTCCCAATCGTAACTCCGAGCCCATGCCAACTCTCTCGTAAATCTTTCGGTAACTGCGTCATCTCCATGATTGATTTCACTCGGTGTTTGTATATGAAGTCTTTGATTTGTTTCCCTCGAAACTTTTGCGTCCCGTTGCGCTCGGCGAAGACTTTCAATTCGTTTTCCGTTAAGCCCAATAAAGTCAAATCGTTCGACGGAGATGCGAGCGAGGAAGTCGTTAAAGACGCTTTCTCGTTCGCGTCTTTTTGTGCCTTTTTCACAATTTCCATGTCATTTTGGTTCCATTTTCCGGATTTAATCTCCGGGTTTCGCGGGACCGAGACGACGTCGTAATCGAACTCGTTGTTGTCGTTCGGGAAATCGTCGTCGTCGTCGTTGGCGGCTGCTGACTTCGTGTGGCGGATTCGAAGTTGTTGATGATGATGATGATGTCGTCTTCTCGGCGAGAACGAAGAAGTCCTTTCGAAAGAAGCACTCACACAAAAGCTGCTTTTGAGCGGCGAGGCAGACAACATTAAAGTATTAGTATTGCGTTGTGCGCGAGACCGTTTGTAAATTCGTTTGTGTGTTTCTAATGAAGAGAATTGGAGTCGCTTGTTGAAGCATTTTTTTCCATGACGTATTGTACATATCGCGCAAACAACTCTCTTATACACAACTCTTTCTCTCTCTCTATATATATCGATCTACCTCTCTATTTCTCTCTTCTGACTTCTTAAATGCCGGTCCCGTGCCACCCTTTACCGAAAGCCGGATTCTTCCACGACGCGTCGCTCTTCCCAACTTCCGCCTCTCGCTCGATCAACCGCTCGTACGTGAGCAACTTATCTAAAGCGTCTTTGGCGACTTCGCGTAAACCGTCCCTCGTGACGTTTTTTTTACCTTTCTTGCTCGCTTCCTTCAAACCTTCGTCGAATAATTTCAGCGCGTATAACACGTCTATGCTCGGCGGCGCGCTCGGGTCGTTCACGCACGAGTATATCAGACACAACTTGTCGTCCGCGTTGTTGAAATCGGGGGTTAAAAAGTTCGAAATAGCTTCCGATTTCTTTGGCGCGAGCTTCCATAAATCTTCCTCGCCTCGCGCGAAGTCGGATTTAATGCCACCGTTCAAGTACCGGTTCGCGCCGAGCGCGATTTCCCAAAAGTTCCCGAGTTCGTTCTCGTGTAACGCTTTGCGGATGGCGTCGAGGTCGGCTTTCGATACGACGCCAGAAAACTGCCGCAAGTCGAATTCATCTTCGGTGACGGCCGAAACTTCTTCGGTTCCTCCTCCAGTCCCTTCTGCGTCGTCTCGTAAACTCGAAACGATCGCGCTCAACTCTCTCTCTACTCGTCGCAATCGATTCTTATACGTTTGGAGCGGTTGTAACGTTTCGCTCGGATTTCCTCCTTCTTTCTCCTCGTCAGCTTCTGCATTCATCATCTCTCTCGTCGACATAAATGATGTCGCCAATACGAGCGCAAAAGAAGAGAAAAAGAACTCCCGTCTTCGATGATGATGATCGTGACAATGTTTTCGATATTGCGTCGTCGTTGTCGTCGTCGTTGCGTCGTCAACATTAATTCCATCTTTGGGGAAAGCGACGACGGTAACGGAATTGGTTGCGAGAGCAGTCACCGCGTTCTCGTCCCGTTTTCGTCTCGTTGTTCGGCTTTTCGACGCATAGGAGGACGACGGTGCGCAGAAGTAGTCTTCTCGTTGCTGCTCCTTCTTCGCGGGGCCAAAACAACGCAAAGAGAGCGTTGATGACATCGACAAAAAGGAACCAATTTGTACCATCGTATCCAAAGTTTTGCTCGCGAGACAGACGCATGAAGACTTTTAAGAAGCAACCAACTCATAAAAAAATGTTACGTCAATTTCATGTCAATGTCATGTCATTCTGAGCGCACGAACCCTTCGAAACTCTTTCCGATTTTGCACGTTCTTTTTGAACCTGGTCTCGTATAATGAGCGCAAATTTGCTTCGGTTTGTTTCGTTTGCATGTTTTGGTCGCGAATGTGTTTCGTTCGCAGCGAGGATATCGGCGTGGAGTTCGTCGTGGCGAGCGTTATCGGCGTTTCGCGGAAGTGGAGCGGAGAGGCGGGCGAAGTAGAAGGAGTCGTCGGATATCATTTCTATCTCGTTTTCTTTGTCGTCGTTTTTGTCGACGTCGTCGTCGTTCTCTGTGTCAGAGTCGTACTCGGAAAGCGTCGGGAGTACATCGTCGTCTGCTCCGTACCCGTTCGAATCGAAGATGGCGGAGAAACGGCTTCGCACGCGATAGCCTCGGAACGCCGCTTGAACTCGAGTCGCGTATTTTCCGAGTCGTTTTGTCTCGACGCGAGCGGAAGGATTTTTTTATTATTTGACTCGCTCTTTTGCGCTTGCGTATCCATCGTGCAGCGCACGCTTGGACTGTGCGAATCTTTCGCTCGAGAATGGCATAACGGCGCATCGCGATGAATCGTTTGACGTGCGTTTGGATGCGAGTCGCCGCCGCGTTTTCCATTTTCTCCTTCTCGAGTTTTCTCCTGCTCATGTGTGCACGGAATGCAGTTTGAACGATCACGCACGCGTTCGTTCGCAACCGCACGAAGAGTACGAACTTCCATCGACGTTGTATTCGGACGACCATCGTCGTTTTGTTTTTGAGTCGCACTCTCGCCAAGAAACCCCACGCGTGTCGTTGCATCGTCAACGACGCGTCCGTTCGCCGATAAAACCATTTTCGTGAATGCTTTGCAATTACCCTTTGCGCGTCATTTCTCGCTTTTGCTCGTACATATTCCAACTCTCGCTCGTTCTTTCTCAACGCGTTCATCACTTTTCGCTTCACTCTCTCCTCGCGCTCTTTACGCACAATCGCGCCGAGCGCGGAAAGCTCGTCGCTCGCGAAGCTTGGCTGTTGCCACTGTTGGTCGTCACATTTACCCGTCGTTCCCTCGTCTGCCGTTGCATCAGTAACTGTCGCGCACTCTTCGTTCTTCACACCATCTTCTTCATCCGTTCTTTTTTCGAAAGATCTCTTCGTCCGCTCGTCGCACACCAGATGATGATCTCGCTCCAGCATTTCTTCTTCTTGTTCTCTGTCTTCTTCCTTTTCTTCGGCCGCAAACACCGTCGACCATTTCTCACGAAACAGGCGCAATTCTTCGTCGACCGTCCTCAAGTCTTCTTCGCTCTCGTCCGACGAGTACGCAAAAGATGAAAAGAGCGCGCCTTCTCCGTCGTCGTCGCAAACATCGCGTTCGAGGTCTTCCTGTTGTGTTTTTATGGTGGTCAAACATTTTCTTGGGAAAAAAAAATAAGCGTTTACCAACTCGCGAAGCACCGCAGCGTCTGCATCGAACACCAACGATGAGTCGGTTTCGCTCTCCAAAGATGACGAGAAATCACTCGCACGCATGAGTAGTTATGGTGTTATCTGCGTGTGCTGAGTTTAAAGCGCGCGCATGTGCTATTGTTTTTGCGATTAAAAAAAGCGCATGTGGACATGCGACAAGAAAATAAAGAAGTCATTTTTCTCTCACTTCGCTGGGGTACGCAAATACATAGTACAAACATATTACTACAAGACGCAAAACTAGTTCGTTTCTAAATCGACGTATTTAATCGTCGGCTCGAGTTCGACTATTTCTCTCTCTATGCGATCGACTTCGTCGCCAACGGATATTATGACTCTTCTCCCGTACCCGACTAAAGCGTCGTCGATGACTTTGGAGTCGTTTTCCAAGACTCCTCGTTTGAACTCCTCGCGAAAAGCCTCGCGGTTATTGTCTTTATCCAAGAAGCGGTTGACGATGGCGGTACCGTCGAACTCGAGTTCGGCGGCGTAGCGAAAGGTACCCGGGCCGAGTTCTTCGGATTTGGCGAGGTAGACTTCGGAAACGACGGGGTCTTTGCGCATCTTTTCGTTCAGGAGAGACATTTTGTCTTGGCCCAAGGATTTACCCAGAAGCATGAGTCTGTTGGAGTTGATCAAGTACATCGCGGTGACGCCGAGTAAACCGCCAATACAGATGGAACCAGCGGCATCGAACGCGTGAATGCCGGTAATATTAGCCGCGAGAATCGCGGCGCCGGCGACGGCGCATCCGGCAACCGCCGCGGCATCTTCGGCTAAAACGGACACCGACGTCGGATCCCTCCCGGATTTGATAAACTGCGTGACGGTCATCCCTCTGTCCATGGCGTTTAGCTTCAACGCGTCGTACGCAACGTATGCGGAATACGCTTCCAACACTAAACTCGCACCTAAAATAGCCAAAGAAATTTCGGGTTTCTCCGCCGCTTGCGGCCCTCCGGTTGCGGTCAGCGCGTTCACGCCGTGCGATATGGACAACCCGGATCCCAAGAAAAACACCCCAGTCGCGGAAATCAACGACCACACGAACCGTTCCCGGTGATATCCGTAATTATGCGTCGCGTCCGGTTTCCTCTTCGACGATACAATCCCATACCTCAACAACGCCTGATTCGCGATATCCGCCACCGAGTGCACGCTCTCTGCCAACATCGACGGCGACCCGGAAACCGCGTACCCGCCCAACTTACAAAACAAAATAGCCGTATTCGCGCTAATCGCTGTCGATACCGCTTTCAACGACCGCTCGTCGTTTCTCGATTCGTACTGTGCCACTTGCACGTTCGGTTTTAATTCCGTAGGAGGTGCGTCTTCGAACAACTCTTGGTCGTTTAAATCAAACGTCTTATCCGAGACGCCTTTTTTCCGAAACGCTCTTCGCTTCGCTTTGGTTTCTACGTTTGATTTTGTGACATTCGTTGACAAAATCGTCGCCGTCTCGGGGACATTTGAAGTCTCGTCACTATTGGAATAAGACGACGATGTAAACGACGACGACGCGAACCCTCTCGTCGCGATTGTTGTCATCGTCCTCAGATCTCCAATCTTCTTCCTCTTCTTCCTCTCGTCGTCGTCACAACAGTCCGCGCAATTTCCCCTAATAAGAGGAACATTATTGCTCCAAACATTCCTTTTCTCCCCGTCCTCCTCGTCTTTGTGATGAAAAGAAGAAGAAGAGAGAGAACGCGTCGTGGCAAAAGTAACACTTCTTGTTGTGCAGGACGCTCCGAGACCGCTCATCGCGCGTAGTTTACGCGCCGATTGAAGCATGATGATGATGACGATATACTATGCTGTTTCCCCAACAAAAAAGTCGTTATTATTTATTGCAGTTTAGGGTTTTTCTAAAAATAAAAGATGTCTTCTGAAAAAACGTCTTTTCGTTTCTCTCTCAAAAAAGAAAGAGTTTGACCACCACCCTCTTTTTTTCCCGCTTTATACGTAATAAGAGCGAGAGAAAGAGAAGAGAGAAGGAAGTTTTATATGAGAATATAATGCGCGAAGCCTTGCGGCGATTGGAACGAGCGCACGCGGATCGATCGTCGATATTAAACTTTGACGACGGAAACGAGGAAAAGAGAGAGGAAAAAGGGGAAGACTGGAAGGTTTTGGAGGAGAATAAGGTGGTGGTGGTGACGACGACGACGGGAGATGGAGATGGAGATGAAAAGATACGTAACGCTGAAAAGACTGTGATGATCATCGACGCGTTCATGACGATAAGTTTAAGAGATTTATCCGCGATTCGAGCGTTCTCGGGAACGAATCATCCGCCGTTGGTGTGCGTAAAGATTATCAACTGCCCGAACGTGAAACGATTACCGAGCGGGTGTTTCGAGCGATGCGAGAAGACGCTGAGAGAGTTGTGGGTGTGCGAGTGCGGATTAGAAACGTTGGACGGGTTGAAAGGGTTTGAATTTAGGAGTTTGGAAGTTTTGGTTTTGTACGGGAATGAGATTGAGGAGGTGGAGAGTACGTTTATGTGTTGTTGTTGTTCTGACGACGACGAAGAAGAAGAAGACGGCGGAAGAGAGGCGAGGAAAAAGCCGCCGTTTCAGAACTTGAAGCGTTTAATGCTAAACGAAAACAAAATACGGGAGATTGGTAAGAGTTTCACGCACATGAAGTCGTTGAAGTGCGTCGATTTGAGCGAAAACTTGATCACTGGAGAAGCGTTGTTTTTGAAAAAGAGTGGGAACGCGACTGACGTAGAAGGGCGAAGAATGGAGTGGTTACGAAGCGTCACCGTGCTCAACTTGGCTGCAAACCCAATGAGTAACGACGCTGTCGTCCATGTCATCGCGAAATACGCTACGAGTATCGTTGATATTCGTTTTCGAGACGACATATCTGGCGCGTCTCCCATCGCGTGTGGGATCTGTGATACGAGCACGTTGGAATCAAGCGATACGGCGTATTCGAGATACGCCTCGAAGTGCGTGGCGGCATTTGGAGAGAGCCTACGGTTCCTGGACGGGTACGAGCTGACGCCTTCACTTCGTGAAAGATTACTCGAGCAACATGATAATCGACGCGCGCTATATTATGCACCGAGTGACGAAAGGGTAAGCGACTTATTTCGAGAAGCTGCCATAACGCCTCTTTTCTTGGACGAACGCGCAATAATTATCCATTCGGAGGCGGAAGAGTTTGCGCAGGACGAAACGGAGAAGAAGAACGCAGAGATTCGCGTCGTGATTGAAGAAGACATGGCGCTTACCTCGATGTTGGAGGGAATGACGTTTCGTGACGTTACTTTTCTCGACCTTCCATCCCGCGTTCATTCGAAAACGCTCGTGTCTTTGAAAATACAAAACTGTTCTCTCGCCTCTCTCGAAGGTTTACAGTCGTGCACTAATCTACACAGTTTGGATGCTAGTTCGAACAGGATAAGTAAGCTCGACTCCGCTTGGTTTATTGGACTCAATCGATTGATGTATTTGGACTTATCCGACAATGAAATAACAAATATAGATCGCGATGCCATGCTTTGTGTCCACGACAAGTGCCCAAATTTACGCCATCTTCGCTTGGCTCGAAATCAAATACGAACGCTGCTCGAAGTACAAAATCTCCTCGAGAGGAACACAGATGAGACGTCTTCGAAAACGAAAATAAACAAGTCGACGTGCGCTTATAATGCACTTCGTGCATTCTTTTTAAAATACATAGATTTGCGTGGAAATACAGTCACAAACCTTGAAAACTATCGAGAGTGTGCGGCGTATTTTGCGCCTTCCCTCGTGTTGCTCGACGGCGAGGAGGTTCGAGAGATTTGGAGACGCAAAGGACGATTTCTGTTTCAAGGTCGCCTAACGACGGAAATGATCGAGCAAAAATTAGTAGAGAAAACGAATAATAATGATGATGATGATGATAACTTCACCTTGAATTTATCAGAAATGCGCGTGCGAAGATTGGACGAGGAATCCGTCTCTGGCGTCGCCATGGCGTCGGCAAAAATATTAAATTTTGAGAAGAACCAGCTCTCAGATGTATCGGCGCTTGGCAGTTTAAAACATCTGCGAAGACTCTCTATGCCTAAAAATGCGCTTCGATTTGCGCTCGTTCGAGAACCGTTTGTAAATGGAAACACAGGCGACGACTCCTTTGTCGATGAAAGAAACGAAGAAAGCAGTAGGTGTTTCTACGAACAGTTCTTCCCTCAGCTGAAAGAGCTGGACGTGCGGTATAATCGCATAGACTCGCGCCGACTCGTACGATTACAGCTCCAAAAGCTCCAACTTCTGTCTTTTGTTGATGTCTCAAACAATCGCTTACAGAATCTGGATGGATTGAAAAGTCTGCGCAACCTTCGGAAAATACGAGCCGACGAGAACCCGTTGCGACAGTTTAACGAAAACACGTTCCTCGGTTTTGGCGCGCTCGAATCACTCTCGATGAAACGATGTGGCGTGCGTTCGTTTGCACATTTGAACGTGTTACCAAACATTAACTCTTTGCGATTAGATGGTAACCGAGTGAAGGATAAAGCGTTGGCGCTTAAGCAACTCGCAGGGGTGAATGGATTAAAAAAAATGAGTTTACGGGGCTGTAAGTTTGCGTCGTCGTATTTCGACGAAGCCGTATTTGCACTGGAAACGTTAGAGTTTCTCGATGGTATGAAAATCACCTGTGAAGACCGCGAGCGTATTCGGACAGAGATGGAAGAGCGCAGAGCGCGCGAAGAGGCGCTAAAATTCCAAGAGACGACGTTGAAGCGAATGCAAGTAGTTGTGCAGCAAGTTGGATTAGTTCACATCTTAAGAACCCCTTCTAGAACGCTCATTTCAGCTATGCGATAGGAAAAGCTTCCGTTATCATACGCGTATTGCTACAATGCTTTATATATAAAGAACTACATGCTATACATTATCTTCGTTTACTAAGGGACTACGTTCAAAGTTTCGTTTAAAGTCTTTGCTAACGCGTTGTAATCGTCGCTTATTTTTTGCAGTTGCGCGTGCATTTCTTCCGTGGCTTCTTCGGTGCCATCGAGCTCTCGAGAAAGCTTATCGTTTTCTTGACGCAACAGTTCATTCTCTAATCGAAGTTCTTCGAGGTGTTCTAAGTCTTCGTCGTTCTTATTGGTATTGGTTGCGGTGTTATTATCATTATTGTCCATGTTTAATTTAGCTTGGACAAAGTCTCGGACACCTAATGGCGACTGGTCCACCGGTTCTCTGACCGAACGCGCGAGCGCTTCGAACGCCGCACGTTTTGTATCATCATCGATGCCTTGATTCACGAGATCATCCGAACTGCCAAAATCCTGAAATTGAGAGGATGATTTGTTACTAAACAGTTTAGATTGGTTGAATTCCTCGAGTAGTTCGCTCTGTCTCGCGCGCGCCTCGAGTAACTCTCGGTCTCGTTCTCTCAGGAGCGCATCCAATCGATCGACATGCGTTCTCAAGTCGCTCATTTGTTTCGAGTTCGCATCATGCATCACGCCGAGGTCGTTTGACCTTCTCACGTGAGCAGACAACGCTTTTTCCAACTTTTCTTTCTCCTCGAGTGCCTCTTCCAGAGATCGCTTGAGCGTTTCAAATTCCTCGCCGTTGGCCGCGAAACCGCTATTTTCATCCGCAAATCTTTTGGATGCTTCTCTCGCGAGACGCAAGTCTTCAAATGCGCCTTGTAACTGCACGCGCAACTCTGATTCTCTCGCCGCGGATCGCTTGGACTTGTTTTCGGCTTGTTTGGCGAACGAGGCTGCCGAAGCTGCCCGATTCTCCGCTTCTTCAACACGTTCTCGCAAATCTTTCGTCTCCTCCATGATTTCTCGCATACGGCGTTGCTGCTCGACGACGACTGATTCTGAGTGTGCGAGCGATTTTGCCAAATTTCTCGCCGCGTTGAGCGTTTGCGACTCTGAATCCTTTGTGTTCTTCGGGTTCACATTACTGTTCGGTTTGATATTTTCCAGCTCGTTTGAGAGCTGCGCGTTCGTCGCGTTAGCCGCCTCCAAACGACTCGTCAATCGTTCGTTATCTTCACTAAGCGCATCGACTCGCTCTTTTAAAAGCTTTAAGCGTTTAGAGTCATCTTCATTTGTCATAGAAAAGTCGTACTCTCTCGCGCGCGTGGATGCTAACAAACCTTCGAGTTCCTCCGCGCGATTTGATTCTAACTTTGACCTTAATTTCAACCGATCCCGTTCTTGCGAGGACTCCTCCAACTTGTTGCGCAACGTGCGGAATTCGGATTCAACTTCCGCGTGCTGCTTGCGGTATCTTTCGTTTTGACGCTTCAAGTCTTCGCACGTCTTTGTAACATCTCCAAGTTGCTCTGAAAGAGATCCTAACCCATTCGGTGCGAAATCTTCTCCACTTTTCCCTCCTTTTCGCGTCTGCGTCGAAGCGGTAGAAGATGACATCTCCTCGAGTTCTTTCGTGAGCTGCGAAACTCTGCGTTCCAAATTTCTCGCTTCCGAGCTCAAAGCTCTGTTTTCGGAATCTAAAACTCTCGATCGCTCTTTCGCTGCTCTCAAACCATCTTCAGTTTGTTGCAACGCCTTCTCTAACTTTTGGTTATCGCTGGACGTCGCCGATAACTCTCTCACGGCTAATTTATGTTCTCCTTCAAGTTCTCTATACGCCCTGGCAACATCTTTGAGTTCTTTTGCAGTTGACACTGAATTTACCTCTACGTTTTCTAAAGCTCTTTCGGCGTGCCGCAAATCTTTCCACGCGCGATCACGTTCCGCGCACGCTCGAAGGTAATCGTCGTTTACGCTTTGTTGTTCTCTCGTCATTGCGACTAAATCCTCCGCGACAAAGCGCAACTCTTCTCTGTGTTGTTTGGTTTCCTCTCTCGCACTCTTCGCATCCTCTAAAGCATCCGCGAGCGAACGATCTAATTGATGTGCCTTATCGATTTCTTGTTGACGCAGCTTTTCAACCGCACTCCTTTCGCGAACGGCTTTCGCTTCGTACGATTTCGCCATTTGGCATTCGTTTACAACGGCTTGAAGTCGCGCCTCGGATTCTGCCAAGGTTTCCGTTAACGCGTCGCACTCTTGCTGTAAGCGATCGCGTTCGATTTCAAGCGCCTTGGCGAGATGATCCGCATCCGTGTTCTTCCCATTCTTTCGTAAAAGTTCAGAAGAAAGGAAAGACGTTCTCAGCGTAGTTTGTCCATTTTGTTGTGCCTCTGCGATCATTTGCAACTCCTCTTCCGCTTTTTTCGCTCTCGTCTCCGCTTCTTTCAACGTTTCGTGCGATCGTTTAAATTTTTCACCTAAATCCAAGCGCTGCGCGTCCAAACCGTCGATCGTCGCCTTCAAGCGGTCGACGTCTTCTCGTAAAGATTTATTCTCTTCCCTGGACGTTTTCAGCGCAATCTCGTACCCTTCTACATCTCCGTGCGCATCAAATGCTTCTCTCGACTCTAGCGTCATCATCAACTGTTCATTTGCTCGCACAAGATGATCTCTCTCTGCTGCATAGCGATTCGCTAACCGTTTTTGCTGCTCCATCTCCTCCCGGACTCCGTTCAACTCTTCCCGCGTTTCCTCCGCTCCGTTCGTCGTCGAAGCAGCTGTTCTCGTCCGATCACCCCGTTCCGTCTCCTCTAACCTATCCGTCAACTCGTCTATTCTCTCGAACAATGTTTCTACCAACTCGTCTTTCGTCTTCCCGTCTCTCGCGTGCGCCTTCAAAAGCTCCATCGCTTCTCTCGACTTTGCGCTTTCGCTCGCTTTCTCCCTCGCGTCCAACAGTTCCGCGGATAAAAGCTTTGTCGCGTCGCGTTCGGCAATCAGCGCTTCCGCCAGCTGGTTTTTGCGAAGCGCGTGGTGATGATACGTGCGGTGCGTAATAATAATAATAAGAAGAAGATGGAAGGCGTCAAAACAACGCGGTGAGTAAAGATGTTTTCAAGAGAGAGAAAGTGAGAAGAAAGCGCAAAAATCGAGGGCGTCGCTTCGACAAAAATCAAACAAAAATCAAACTCAAGCGTCGGCGTTTTAAACTGCGCTCTAACTCTCGCGCTCTGTGTGTTGTTTCTCACCTCGGCAACCATCGGGACCCACTGACTGGGAAGCTGACCTCGAAACCCGAGCTCTTCTAAAGTATTTGCCAGCGTTTGGTGGTTATTCGTATTGATTGCGTTTCCGCGGTGGTGGTGGTCCATCATCATCGTCTCTCGGGAAGATTTGTGGATCCGATTTGATGATGGAAATTTCTCTCTCTTTTCTCTTGGAGTAAGAATAAAATATGTGGTGGTGATACTCACGAACCAGGCGCGCGAAGTCGAAAAGCTTCCTCTCCCGCTTTCTGTTGTTACGACGAGACGCGCTTTCTCTCTCGCGCTTTGGGTTCTAAATTTGTTCCTTATTTCAGCGTATCAGAGAGTGGTTGAAATTTGTGAAAATATCTCGCGACAATTTTGGCGGGATTTTCTAAAGGGAGAAACAAGGCATCTTTCTTAAAAATACAAACGTCTTTTACATATTAGCTCCTCTCTTTCGCCTTACCCGATGCCCTCTGAACACTCTCTGAATGCACACGCACGCCCCGAGTTTGTCTATATGTTCCAACTCCTTCTCTCTTCGTAATCGAGTGTCCAAAGTGAGAGCGGCGTCGCCGAGCTTGGCGTGGAGGAGCGCGTCGAGACACTCGCTGAAAGGGACGCCTTTGTTCGGGTGGCGGACGTAATGGAGTTCGGCGAAGATTCGGCGGCGCCATTTGGAGATCGTGGAGAGGTATCGAACGCGTAAGGCTTCGGTTTTCAATTTCTTTTCTTTCTCCTTTTCTGCGTCGTTACCTTCCCCTTCGGCGGTTATTTTCGAGAGCGGTTCCGGGAGGCGTTTGAGGAAAGGCCAGATTTGGTGGAGACCGATGAATCCGGTGGCGTTCGGGTCAAAGGTGGACCAGATGGTTTGGAAGTCTTCGAGATTTTTGGTGGAGACGAGAGAGGATTCACGGAGAACGCCAAACGTGACGTGATCGAGGATAGCGGCGACGAAGAGGTTGGTGAAGATGTAGCCCATGGCGACGACGTAGGTGACGAAATAGAAGGTGGCGCCGTTACCAAACCCACAGTTGTCGATGTTATCGCCGGCGTGATTTTTTTAGCAATGCGGCTCGTCAATTTGTAAGTCGTACATGAATTGGCGCCAACCCTCACCAGTTAGAACTTGGAAGAGAAGGAGGAAGGAGTTGACGAAACTCGAGAAATTGGCGTCTTTGTTCAAGCTTTCGCCGTATTTGACGTTGAAAAAGACTTGCGTGCCGACGGCGGCGTAGAGGAACATCCAGATGAGCATGACGCCAATAACGGAGAGGATGGATGGAACAGCGAGAATCATCGTTCGCGATACGCGGCGTAAGTCTGTCGCGTGGCGCAGGATTCGCAACGTTCGGAGGAACCGAAACGGTCGTCCGATTTGCGCGCGGACGCCGGAAGGGTTGGTGGGGAAGAGCGTGGCCGCAGATCCGCAGGAGAGGAAGAGTTCGAAGCAGTTCCAAGGATCTTTGAAGAAGTAAAGTGGATGTGGAAGAGCAACGAATAGACGCGCGAGGGATTCGAGAAGGTAGATGGACACAAAAGCAACGTCGCCGATGTTCCATGCGTACTCCCACGAGGCATCGGCGTCGAAGTGGACTGTGGCTAAAAGTACGATGTTGAGCGATAGCAAGAACAAGATGACTTTTTTAAACATCTTGGAGTGTATAGCGTCGTAACACTTCCTTCGCACAGATCCTACGACTGGCTTCATTTCTGCCCGCATAGGTTTTATAGACATGGCGACGCCATGCATATCTCTCCATAACTTTTGCCGTTCTGTGAGTAACTTCAAACCGCTGGAAATACCAAACCTGTCGATGAAAACACCGATGATCGTACGAATCATCATGAACGAGCCACACAAGATAAACGTGATGAAGAATAAACACGCCGGCCAGTTTGCATTTTTATTGCCGCCGATATCCATCGCGTGATGCATAATATCGATCCATCCGTCCAGCGAGACGGTTTCAAACAACGTCAATAACGCCGAACCGATCCAATCAAAGTCATATTTCGGAGAATTCCAGTACGTATCCTCGCGTAAATCGCACGAGTACTGGTCAATATCGAGTCTTTCTGTTACGTATGTAGAGGACGACACACTCTGCGTCACGTCTAGTATTTGTTCGCAGAAGCCAAACTTACCCCCAAATATGCGCACGCCGACGATGGCGAATGCCAGGAAAATGGCAAACGTGAGTTTGATGACGGACCCAATCGAAGGTAACGTCTGTGTCACCGATACTACGAGTCGTTGCATTTTTGTGTTGCGCGATAGCACGCGAAACATGCGCAACGAGACCAACACGTTAATAGCTCGCTGAAAATACCAGTTCCATATGGATGAAAACACGATTGGCCCAGCGACGATGACGACGTCCACGCACAAGACCAAAGTATCGAGAATATTCCACATGGACGAGAAATACGCGGTTGGTGTGAAAATCAATCCATCGGAAACAATCTTAATCAAGAAATCGAGCAAGAAGTACCCAGCAACCAGAGCGTTGGCCGCGTCCAAAAAAAACTGGTGTGGATTTACCTCCGTCACCGGGTCGGCGCCGAGAACGGCGGCTATTGATACGACCACGAATAAATATGAGATTCTCTCGTACCATTTTTTCGACAACCATCGCTGTAACATCTGTCGAAGTTTATTCTCTAGGGGGATTACACCAAGGGATTTATTCGTAAAATAAGCCGGCAACGCGTGAAAATGTTCTTCTTCGTGGAAAATATCAAAGTACTCTTCATCTTCCTCGTACAAGTAGGTGTTCATATTCTCTTTCATCGATGCCTTCTTTCCCTGTTCTAAAAGCGAAAACGATGAACTCTGCAATCTTAATCTCTCAGTGTCTTTTGGTTCTTCGTTTGGTGTATTCACGCGAGTATCGAAAACAGAACGTCGTCTTATTGCGTTCATCCTCTTGATCGGCTGAATTTGTTTGAAACGCTCGTGTTGTTGTTGTTGTCGCAGCTTGGTAGCGGATCCGGTGGTCAGTTTCTGTGCACGCGATCTCTTACCTGCGAATATTTTTTTCGAGTTGCGCTCAGATATCGCACTTTCTCTCGCGACCGATATGCGTAGAGCTCTTCGCGCTCGACTCGCTAACCACGGCGAGATTTCATGTTCCTCGTCAATATTCCAGAACCGCACGCGTTTCTTCAAGACAAACCATACCCTAATTTTCTCTAATCGGTCGACAAACGCGCCCGAACGCATGCGTCTTTCAACCTCTCGCTTCACGATATCGCGTCTTTGCATGTTGTTCTTTTCAAAAGCCCTCAATTCCAAGTTCTCGAGGATCACTGCGATGATGAGATTCAAGACGACGTAATAGACGAGAACGAAAAAGGAGACGAAATACGGCGTCGCGAGCCAAGTGACGCGGCGGAAGTGATACAACATTGCAACCCAGCCTTCACCAGTGGAGACTGTAAATATCGCTAATAATGCGTTTGGATAGGTTTCGAAATTTTCGCGAGGATATGGGACGGTCAAATTGTCGATATTCGCGTCGTCGTCGCGTTTTTTCAACGCATCGGTGGCGTATTTTGGGAAGAGCTGCATACCTAATAACGCGTACGCCGCAAGAACGACGC
>Ga0115000_10001664_pt1 | contig 19417 bp, 22 predicted proteins | sample ArcticOcean_MG_C_6_FD_89690 | JGI IMG/M metagenome (GOLD analysis project Ga0115000, IMG submission 89690) | Marine microbial communities from western Arctic Ocean - ArcticOcean_MG_CB8_128 | ecosystem: Environmental > Aquatic > Marine > Oceanic | place: Arctic Ocean: Canada Basin | collected... | reverse complement strand
TGATTTATCTGTAAATAATTTATACATGTATATTCTCCACTGTTAATCCTATTCCTAATACTTCTTCTATTACTAATTCACAATCTTCTACTGATACTTCAATATCATCATGAATTGTTTTTTGGCCAGAATAAGTTTCTATTCCTTTTACTTTACATATTAGCCTAATAAAACGCTTTTTCTTCTCTGGGTCAAGTTGTTTTACAGCGGCTACAATTCCAGCTCCGCCGGCAGCAACAACTTCTTCGACTAACTCAACTTCATCCCATTTATATGGATTATCATTCCATTTAAAGTCAGCGCCTTCCCATTTTATTTTAATATTTGCCATTACCTTTTATATAAATATACTAGTCAGTGATATCCTTTTATTAATAACCTATTTAATATAAATATCGACCAGCTCATATATAGCCAAAAAAAGACCCTCCGAAGAGGGCCTTTAATATATAAAAGTACTATTTAATATTTAACTATTAAATTTGGTTCAATCCATGAACTAATACTTTACCATAAAATTCTGGTCTTACCATTTTCTTAGCATAACGAGTCATAACACCTTTTCTTGGAGTGAAGTTGTTAGGATCATATACTAATGGAGTCATAATAAGTGGAATATATGGAGAATAAACAGCTCCTGTTTCAAGGAATTGTGAACCTCTATATCCCATCAATATAGCATTTTCAGTCATATAAGGATTCTTGTAAACTTGGAATCTATTATTAATAGCTCCAACTTTTTGAACACCCATTGCAAACTGTGCTTTATCACCATCTGTATCTGCAGCATATCCTGGAATTGATTCTAAGACAGTTGCGATAGTTGGAGAACAAACTAGGAAGTTTGCACCTCCTCTCAATGTTAATTGATGAATTTTATTACTAACTTTTTGTACTTGTGTACCTAAAGTTTGGAACCATGTTCCTTGGTTATAAGCTTGACCTGCAGTTGCTTCATCTTTAAATGATGTTGAACCAGCGTCATATTTATATCCAACTCTTGCTGACCAATAAGCAGTCGTTTGAGCATTGTTCATTAACATGTCTAAGATTTCTAAATCAATTTCTTGCGAAACATATTCAGATAACATAGAAGTTAATTCAGCTTCTGCATCAATTGAATGATAAGCATTCAAGTCTTGAGCAAATTCAGGTGACCAAACAGCTTTTAACTTTCTTGTCTTAGCAACAATTGCTTCAGATCTCATTTCAAGATTGATTTCCGGAATGTCTAAATTAGTTGTATTTCCTGATTCAGCAGTAATTGCAGCTGAATCTTCAAAATCACCTCTAGTTTGATCTGTCGGTTGTTTATGATATACAACAGCTATCTTATCTGCAGCAATTAATGTTGCATCACATTTAACTAAGAATTGTAATGTATCATCAGCAGTAGCATGTTTTACTAATTTAGTAAACTCAGGATAAACTTCTGATACAAATGTATTAGTAGTATTGATAAGGTTGAACCCTCTAACTGATTCCATATCTGCATTATCAGCAGTTAAATCTGCAGCTCTTAAACGAACTGTACAAAAAGTATCACCTTGTAATAAAGCTGCATTTGAAGCACTAAATTCAGAATTGTAACCATAATCAGCTCCAACAACAGATGCTGTTTGGAATGTATTAGTTGCTACAATTACTCCGCCGGCTAAAAGTGCTTTAGCTGCTGGCGATCCAGATACATCATTCATAGAATATCCAAATCTACCTGCACCATAAAGACCTTCAACTGCAGTATCAGTACCATTACCTCTTGCAAGATCAGTTACACCAAATACAGAATCTAATTGTGAAGTTCTTTCACCACCTGTAGTAAAATCATTACCTGCTGCAGTAGTACCTGCAGTATTTTGACTTGAACCATATTTAAAGTCTAAGTAAAATACTAGACCTGATGGTAGGTTCATTGGTTGTACGCTTACAAAATCCTTTGCAGCGATCTCAGCAAAGATACGTCTAACTAATGGAAGAGCAACGCCCGACCATTCTTCAGCAGATCCCCCAGTACCAGTTGCGTTAGCTTCTGAAACTAGTTGCTTAGCTTGATTCTCTAATAGAACCGCCATGCCTTTTCTTTCTACCTCATTACCAATACCTTCTAACAAACCTGTTTTTTCCCACTTACGTTCAAGTGCGATAGCAGCAGTATTTGCATTAGCATTAGTATTTTGAGGTAGTAATGAATTAATATTCATTTCTTTCTCTCTTTTTAAATTAATTTTACAAATTAGCTAACTTCTTCCATCTTGCAGCTAAATCATTACCTTCAGAAATTATTTTCTTACTTGGTGCAGTTGAGCGGCTAGGTTTTGAAGCATAGCTTTCTTTGATTGATCTTTTTGTTCTAGAATTACTCATTGAAAAAGATTCAGATAATGTAGCAAATACTAATTTAACTTCACGTAAGTTAGACGCTCGGTCAAAGTTTTCAATAACTTTCATTTTCTGTCCTTCATTCATTGAATGATTTCTAAACAATTTGTTTGAGAATAATAATTTTGCGTTTAAAAGATTAACTTCATTAATTTTGCTTCTTAAGAATTTGATAACGGTATAAGCTTCTTCAAGCTCTTTTTCTTCTGTTTCGTTAACTTCTTCTTCTTCAGCTTCTTCAGTTACTTCTTCTTCACCTTCTTCTTCTCTCAATGCGTTGATGATTTCATCTAGATTAACATCTTCTTCACCTTCTTCTTCAGTTACAGGAGCCTCTTCAGCTTCTTCTTCTTCAGTTACAGGTTCTTCCTCGCTAGCCATTTCATCTTCTAATTCTTTGATGATAGCTTCAAGTTCAAGATCGTCTTCTTCTGCTACAGGCTCTTCAGTTGCAACTGGTTCGTCCATTACTGGCTCTTCAGCCGGCATTTCTTCGTCTTCAGTTACTTCTTCTTCTCCATACTCATCAGTTTCAGAATATACATCGGTTGGATCTTCGTCAGCATCATTCATACCTCTCTGACCTTCATCAGTTGGTAATTCTTCAGCTTCCATTTCTTCTTCCATGTCCATTTCTTCTTCTTCAGAAATTTTTGCAGATAACATTGATTGAATTCTAGGGGTGAATGCTTCTTCTAACGCAATTTTTGCGTTAGCAAGTGCAGTTTCTCGTACGGCTTTCGCGTCTGCAATTGCTTCTTTCAATAATTTGTTCATTGAATTTCTCCTCTTATTTAATTCGGAATAAGGCTATTAGAAGCCTCAATAGGGAGTACATTAAGTACTCATAGATTATTTATCGAGTGACCGTATATTGGAATACGGTATCGTTTCAATAATATATATGCTAAAGATGGAGAAAACTGATAGGCTAGAACGTAAAAAAGTGCCAATGGCACCAATTTTACTTATATAATATGAATTTAATCAGCATTTAGGTCAGATACCCATTGCATATATTTAGCACGGTCCATCTTCTCTCTGTTCTTTGCTGATTTAGGAATATGATATCTACGACTTTTATATTCATCTAATATTCCACTTTCTTTTACATCCTTTTTAAATGATCTTAATGCATATGTAATATCACCTTCTGGTTGAAATTTAGATCTAACGACTTTTACGCCCATTGCACCAGTTAAAATTGACTTCTGTCTTTTTTCGTGTTTGTTCATGTAACTTATTTATTATTTATAATGTATTAATATAAAGAGATTTTTTCAATTATCCTAATATATCTTGTAGAATGTTATTTTAAAGATTCACCTATTTTATAATAACGATTTAAAACAGTACCCATATCTTCATATGCAGATTCTAATCTTTGTTGAAGACCATTCATCTCACCTGAAGTCTTTTCAAATACTTTAAATGCTTCATTCATTTGTTTCATGTGTCTAGATGTAGTAACATTATCGAACCAATGTTCTGTTTCTGATAAGGTAACTTTTTCGGCCTGTTCTACCACGCTTTGCAATGTTTTGGTAACCTCTTGTAGTCCACCTTTGGCATATACCATCTCTCCTAACTTATGAAAATTACCGACTGCTTCTAAAAATGCATTACGATCTTCTTTAGTCATCTTTACTTCCTCATCTTCACCGAGATACTTCTCATTAAGGATATGTTTCATCATTTGTTTTTCGTAATTTTTAGGCATTATAATCTCCATTTCTTTTTGCTCTGTCTAGAAGATTTGTAATTCCTTCTAATTGTTTAGCAGCGCCATTTATATATCTTCTTATTTGGTTTGCACCTTGTTCTGCATTATCACGAACCATACCATATACATCATCATTTTCAGCCAGACCATCTAATGTTTGAAGTAATTCATATTCCATTTCTTCTACTACCTCTTGAACACCTTCTACTTGTTCGATAAAATAGTCATAATCAAATTTGCCGTCCTCTGCTTGTCCTAACATTCCTTCTTCTTCCTTTAATCCTTTCTTAGATTGGTATGCTTTTTGAACACTTCCTAATGTAGGTAATTTGTCGCCAAATTTTCTATTTTCAAATCCGGGAGTACTTTCTAATAATGTTTTTAGTTTCATGTCCATTCTCTATTCAAATGATCTTTCTGCAGGTATATTTCCAAATACATCTGGCCCTGTTGGTTTTGTGCCTGATTTTTCAGAAGTTTGATATTTACTTCCGCCGGCTTTTAATCCTGTAGTTCCTTCATTTGCTAATACATCTCGAACTTCGCCAGTTCCTTTATTTCCTTTTTTATTATAAGGACCATATGTTGATTGTAAATCTTCTAATGCCATAATTAAAACTCTGTAATAATATCTGTTATTAATCTTTCTATTCCTGCAAATTTATTTACAGAAATTTTTCCTTTTGATTCATTAACTGGAGAAAGGAAAGCTCCATGGGTTGATGGATTTGAAACAAAATCAAATGCAATTAATTCAAAGTCCGGTTGTACTTCTAAAGTTTCTTCTCCCTCAGTTACTACTTCTTTAACTGACCCCATACCTCTAGATGATATACCTAACTTAATTCCACACTTGAAAAGTTCTTTTAATATATTACCTGATGGTGTACTTAGTACTTCTACAGTACCTACTAGGTCTTCTCCTTGCCATGCCATATCTAAAACATTATGAGATGCATTATTCAAATTAACTACTGATGAATCCGGATGGTCTAGTTCACCTAACGCTCTTCTTTCTTTAATATATGTGCCGGCGTACTTTTTTGCTTCACGCATTAAAGTTTCCATTGGATATACTCTACCATTTTGGTTTTTTGCTTCTGCTCTCTGAAGAACGCCTTTTACAACTAGCTTTCCATTATTCTGTGCTAATGATTCATTAATTTGTGTAGGCGAAACTTCAAATGGTGTATAATCTACTAATAATTGTTTATCCATTTTTTAGTCCCTGTATAAATAATCCGGAGTTAATAAACGTATTCTGATTGTCAAATCTTTTACGTTCGTCCGAATACTTTCTTTTCTGTTCTGTTAAGCTTAAGTTTTTATTTTCTTTAGCTTTTATAAATTGTGGCCAAGTTCTGTTTGGTATCATTGTGAAAGCTCTTTTAATCTATTAGCAATTCTAGTCATTCTTTCATTTATCTTAGCAAATCTAGATCCGGTTGATTTCCAAAAATGGTTTGAGTTAACTCCCATTTCTGTTTTTAATCTTAAATTGTTATTAACAATCTTTTCCATATTACCCAACATTTTGTTAACTTCATTAATTCCTCTGTTAACCTTTTGTTGTGGAGTTGATGTTGGATCTTTTTTATATTCTCTATATGATGTTTCATTTAACCCATTCATCTTTTTTACCATCTTCATAAAAGTAGATTCTTCAACCCCCTTCTTCTTTTTCTTAAACGCTTTAGGAGTCTTTACAGGCCCTTCTCCACCATCCATCCCACCTGTTACACTCATCTCATCTAATTCTTCTTCCTCATTAGTAACAGCTTTAGAAACAGTCTTTCTTCTTTTTGCAAGATATGAATCTGATTTATCTACATCACCATCATTGTCTATATCATCATCTTCTTTCCCTACTGGGTCTAAAGCTTCTTGCTTTAAATATTGTTTAAATTTATCTAAGTAATCCATTAATTTCCTCTATTAAATTGTTGTACCTTTTTGAAATAGATACACTTCTGCTTGACCATCCGTTGATCCGGAGATGTTTGTTACACCTATTTCAAATAACTTACTATCTTCAAAATTGCCAATTTTAATTGCAACACCATCGGCTACAGTTATTGCAGCTAATGTATTAACTCCGGTTGATCCTGATATTAAAAATGCATCCCATTTGCCTGATACTTCTCCTCCGGTCCATGTTTCTGCAGAATTATAACGTCCTATATCAGCGGCTGATTTTAAGGTCGACCATATTGAACCACTAAGGCTATTATGATTATGATAATTTGGTGTTGGCATTATTTATTCCCTATTTTTTTAAGTTCTGTAACTAGTTCGTAATAACGTAACATTGTTAATACATCTTTATCTTCTATTATATGTTTTTTACCTAAGTCTGACAACAAATTAGTTACTTCATTTAATTTAATCTTAATCACTTTACTAGGAACCGAAGATTTCAATGTTGAAATTGTATGTTGTAATTTAGCTGTTTCTGATAAAATATATTTTCTTAGTTTTACTGAGTTGGTAACATTATTAATATACTCTGCTAACATCTTCTTTTGAGATCTACTTAATTTAGAATACTTTTCATTAAATTTATCAACTACTAACTTACTAGCAAGAATACGTACATCAGCATGTTCTGATGCGAGGCTCGGCGCGCTCTCTGTTTTCTTTGGAGTTGTTTGTACATGTTCGATCAATGTAAATTTACTCAATACATATTCTTTAGGATCATCTGCAGAATTATATTCAAATAATTTATATGTTGAAGCATGTAGCTTATAATTTTTAACTCTAGATTTGAAAAAATCTTCAACTATATAATTAGCTTTTAGATCTTTAATTAAGTTATATTTATCTCGTCTTAATTGAGATTCATTTATTTCTTTTCTAGCATGTAATACTGCATCAACAAATTTTTCAGCCTTGGTTTCAGTAACAAATTTTTCATCTGCTACTGTCTGATATAATTTTAATTCCTTCTGTAGCTCCGATTTGGAATTATAGTGTTTTTTAATAATTCTTAGTGCTTTAGAATCTTTATTGTTCATTGTATCTGATGCAACTTGTCGTACGAGTAACTCAAATACTAGTCCGGTGTTTTTTACCTTTGAATGTTTTATTCGTTTCATGAAAGTTCGCCCTCTAGGTCCATATTTTTAAATAAATATGCTAGTCTCCGGAGAAACCATATTAGATTATTCTTCTAATAACTGCCCTTCATCTAGCATTGTTCCATTATCATCCTTTTCTTTCTCATTTAGCATTGTCTGTTGGATTACTTTTGATGATTTGAATGATGATTTCATGGAATGTATTAAGTTGTTTATTTCAACATTTTCTGTACTCAATGGCGATCCTCCTTTATATTTATGTTGTAATGGAGATTTATCTGTACTAAATGTTTGTCCTAATGATTTGATTGCTAATGGATCTCTACCAAATGTTGAATCATGCGACTTGCCTGTAATAGGTCCTTCTGGCCTACCACTACCACCTACATGTTCTTGTTCCTGGCCTGGGAGTAACCCATCTTTATTTGCTACATGCATCGAAGCTATATCATGAGGTGTACCAAAGGATAAGTTTGTCTTTTTAGGATCATTCCCCTCTCCTTTAATCTGTTCTTTTCTAAATGTCTGTTTCAAGTCTTCTATTACCTGCGCTTGTTCTGCTAACCACTCTTCCTGGCTAAGGCCAAATATATTTTCATATACCCACCTTTGAGAAAATAAAGTAGATTCCATCATTGATGTTGCCAATCCAATCTTTTCATTTAATGTTTCAACTTTCTGTTTTTCATATATTAATGATGGATTTGTCAAGCTCAATTCAAATCCAACTAAATCTTCATCTTTAAATCCTTGTGTGTATAAATGTACAATTGCAATTTTAGTTAACTCAGAACAAAATATCTTTTGTAGTCTTTCAATAGTTCTTGCAAATCTAACATCCTCTGCTGCTAACGTAGCTTTTCCGTCTAACCCTTCATCATATCCTAAAAAGGCTTTTGGTATTTTTAATGCTGCAAATAATTTATTTTTTAAATAATCAATATCTTCAATTTGACCATCACTAGATAATCCAGGTAATGATTCTATTGCTGTTCCAGACTCTCCTCCTCGAACAGGTAAGAAGAAATCTTCAATCATATTTTGCATATTAAATTTAAGATTATAATCACCAGTCTTTTCATCAATATAAGGAACCTTTTTCATTTTATTGATAATTGTCTGAATATGATTATCAACTTCTGCAGGTGGAATATTACCTACATCTATTTTAAAAATTCTTCTTTCTGGAGCTCTCATAATTCTATGAATTAACATCGCATCTTCCATAAGAGTTAATTGTTTATATACTTTCCTTGCTCCTTCAATCATTGATTTACCATATGGTAAAAAGTTTGTATCAGATAATAATCTAAAATGTGCTATTTCAAATGGTTGAAATTCTTGCACTGTACCAGCCGCGCCTGTACCTGACCATTGGTTATTACCACCTCCATGCGTATTTTCTAATACAAATTTATATGCGTATGGATTTTCTGGATCAAATCCTTCATCTCTTCTTAACTCATAAGCTGATATTGGCGTTACATTAACAATACCAATTTCTTCTTCTACATCCAAATGTAAATAAAAATCACCATACTTACATGCATTTCTTATCCAGGGCCATAAATTATAATCTATATTTAGTACATCATAAAATAAGTTTCTAAGGATTTTTCGTATATCTTCATTTGGACTAGTTATAGTCAATGTATCTCCATCAGCATCTTTTACTGTAGATTCATCTGCATATATATCGAGAGCCGATGATAATATGGGGTCCATATCCATTGCTTCATAGTCTGTAAATAATTCTATTTTAGATGTATGGAATGTTTGACTCTGGTTATATGAACCATATCCTGGCATTCCTTTGTGAACTCCGGAGAATCTATCGACATACCGTTTATTAGTCATATTACCTATTGACTGTAACCTGTTTGTATCAACTGCCTTTAATCGATTCTTCGCAATTCTTCGTACAACGACGTTCGTTGCAAATAATCTGCCTAATCTTGCTCTTAATGATGTATCCTTTGCCATAATTTTCCTATTTTATATAAATATATTGTTACTCTAATAACCAGGTTAAATCTTCATTGTCCTTATCACCTGTTTTCCATTGCCATTCTTTTGGTTTATCTGCACCAGTTGAATATACTCCCGCTGATGTTTTTCCAAACCCGCCTAATGCTTTTCTAGATAAATCTATTCCTTGTTGATGTAATCGTAATGCAGTGTCTCGTACCCATAATGCAATTCCAAACGCCATTACTAAATCATCATTATATCCTCTCTGTGCTTCTGCCCTTGAACCATTCCATATAAATACATATAATTCATCTACCAATCGTTGTGACTTTATAATTGGCGACTTTTCTCTAAAATACGTTTCTAATTTAGAAATTATTAAAGGCCTTGTTTTTGATGTTGTAGAAAATCCAGGGACTTTCTGCATTTTATTCTTAAGATCATATCCCTTTCTTAAATGAACATCTTCATCTACATATGCATCTTGTTTATAAGAATAATATAAATTTTCATATCCTTTATCAATAGCAACTTGTAATACAGCCCATCCTATATTTGCATTTTCAATTACTAATAATGCATTATTCCATTCGGTAGCAACTGATACTAACATATTCCCATATTCAGTAGTTCCTATCTTTCCTTTATATTCTGCAACTTGTTGCATGGTTTTAATATCTAATACATGGAATGCAGAATAATCTGCCCCATCGCCTCTGGCGACATCTGCAACAACTACATATGAATTAGCATAATTTGGATATTCCCAAATCCAATAGTTAGAATCAAATCCTCTCTTTTCTTTCGGATCTTCTATATATGTTTGTTCATACCATTGTATAATTGGGCCATCTACTACTGTATGTCCGGAACTTATAAAGTCACAATCACATTCTTGTGCTGCAGACTTCTCACCTAATAATTCTGTCTGTAAATCTCTCCATACTTGATCCCTCTCTGGATGCACTGACCAATGTAATTTAATTGGACAAAATTGTCCTCCGGATTGAGCTTGTACCCATGTTTTGTGGAATAAATTACCTGTACCGTTTGGTGTTGATAACATGATTGCGCCACCCCCTGTTGCTAGTGTTTGTTGTGCTGCAGTCCATATTTCATCAATTCTGTCAACAAATGCAGCTTCATCAATTACTAGTAATGATAACGCTTCAGATCTACCAGCATCTCCTTTTGATGATATTGCTTTAATTTGAGACCCATTTTTAAATCTTAATGAAAGTTTATTATCTTCAGAAGTATTGCCTTTCAGCCAACTTGGTAAGTTATCATGCATTACTCTAACTTTAGTAACTAAGTTTTTTGCAACATCTTGTTTAGTTGCAATAACCAATACATTATAATCAGATTGAAATATCATTTTCCAAAGAGCATATCCGGCTGATAAAGTTGATATTCCTAGTTGTCTAGATTTGAGTACAACACTATACCTATTTTCTTTGAATTGTGTTAATGCCTTTTCTTGAAACGGGTAAAGGTTAAAATACATTTTACCTTTAGTAGGATGTTGTATAATACAATACTTTCGCATGAAATGAATAGGGTCTACTGAACACCTTTTATATTCATCGCGTATGATTTCTTTTATTGATTTCTTTACCGCCATATAATATAATATAAAGAATTATCTTCGTAAAACCTAGTAAATCTATTTCTTAGTTTTTTCTAATGATCTACCGCCAAAATATGCACCGATAGTTGTCATTAGTACTAATTGTAATAGATCTGTCCATTTTTCTTCTACATGAAATGCAACTGCACCAGCATCAATGAATATCATTAATACTGTGCATACAACTAAAAATATTAAGACTAATGGTCTTACATTTTTTGATAACCATGAATCTGATTTCATATCAGATGTCCATCTATCTGTAATATTTTGTTCCATTTTAGCTTCATGGTTTGTTATAAGTTCTTGGATCTTTCTTTCTGCTTCTAATTTTTCTTCTTTTGATGTTGTTAAGTTATCTAAAACTCCACCTACACCTTTTACTAATTCGGCTGCTCCGCCGGAAAATAAATTTGTTAATATACTCATAATTTTTCTTTTATACTATTGCATCTGCCGATGTTATTAGAAATGTTCTTATTTCTTTTGCTTTAATAGCATTCAATGCACCTTTCAATGTCGCACCTTTTAGGCTACCTGTAGTTGCAAGTCCTTGCATAGATATACCTCCAGCTACCAATAACATTGCAATTACTATATGATGTAAAATGCCGGCGAACTTTTTTGCTTTTGTAGGATCTTTAACTCCAGCCTTCTTTATTATAAATTCAAATGCACTTGTTATCTTATGATGATACTTATTACCAATTGCAATTAACCTATCGCCCGATAATGTTTTTAGTCCTGGAACCCTTTTTAATAAATTTACTAATTTTCCTATTAATTTAATAATCTCCGGGGCTGATAATGCAATACCTGCCAATGTTAATCCTAATGCCTCTGATTCCGGTGCATCTAAATCTGCACGTTTAATTTCTTTTTCAAAATCATCTAATACATCTTCTATCGGCTCATCTGTGGTTTGATCTGGATTAGGTTCTCCGCCTGGGCCTACTCCTTTCATAAATACTTTACTTAAATCAATATTATCTGCTTCATAAAGACTTTCTTTTATAATATTTCTAATGTATTGTCGTATCTTCAATTCGGCGGTATCCATATTTATCTTTTATTCTTCGAAGGAAGATTTTATATTTGATTTTAATTCTAAGTAATCTTTTTCCATTTTTTCAATAAACAATGTAATATCTACTTCATTTCTTTCACCCTGTGCATTTTCCCATGATGTTTCTTTAACCTGTGTTTTTAAAATCTCTACTTCTTTATCTGCGTCTCTAAACCATGCTTCTGCATTCCCTAACATAATCTTCTTTTCATACGCCTTCCATACATCAGGGCCTTGTTCTTTAATGTGTCGTTCATCTTGTAATACACATCCAAAACATTTTTTATGACTAAAATAAAACTTAAAATTTAATTTTCTTTCTTTTTCACGCATATTAGTACCACAATCAGGACATGTTTCTGGTACTTTAAGAATTTTTTGAATACTTTTTAATATGCTATTTTCTGGCTCACGAGATTTAAACCCATCGTATTGAGTAATACGAAATTTATATCCATTTACATCCGTTTCAATCCATATTTTAGGTTTACCATTTTCAAATTTTTCTACAATATCTGAATCTGAAATTTCTTTTTTAGATTTTCCAGTGTATATAGATTTTCTAGTTTGTGTCCGATGTTCGCCGGAAAGCATTTGCTTAACAGCTTTCACATTTTGTAACTTATTTGCCATATTAATTTGTTTGTCTAATTTTCTTAATTAGTAATGTTATATTTCCTTTCAAGTCTAAACCTTTAACTAGATCTGCTACAAATTCTGCTTGTTGTGAAGCCGGCTTATTCTTTAATGTTTTTCTCATCATTTGCATTGCCTGTGTTTTATCAAGTCTTCCCATTCTATTTGTTAACGCTGAGCTCACATCTTCTGCTACTTCTTCTGATGCTGCAAAGTTTGGAGATGCTTCCTCTACCGGGGCAGCTGGTGCTACTGGCGATTCTGGTGCAGATATTCCACCTTTCATTAACATTCTTGCTAATTGTTTTCCTACTGTAGGATTGTTACCTGATATAGCTTGTACTACTTGAAGCAATCCAGCTGCTTGTTGTACAGGTGATCCTGTTCCTAGAGCTTTTTTTAGCATTTTAACGCCGGCCATCTTTTCTACTGAGCCTAGTTTTGTACCAACCTGCGTTCTAGCAATTGGTGATTCTTGTAGAGTCGATTTGATTTGATTTCTAATCATTCCTCTTAATGTTGTTTCTTTCATAATTTTGTCCCTTTAATTACTTTTATATAAATATGCTATGTTCTACTTATCAATGTTATTTTGTAAAGCCTTTGTCCATAGCAAAATTTGCTCTACTAAATGTCATTCTATCTACTAATTTAACTCCATTGCCAATATGATCAACTGCTACATATCCTTCTGGCGCTGTTACTTTTAGTCCTCCTTGTCCATCATCTACAAAATGTTTTGTATTATATACTGCATTATTGTATTTTTCTACGAAAATCATTTTTGCTTCTGCTAATAATTTGGATACTATAAATATATTAATTATATCTTGTTTCTTTGCATTAAACAAATTCATTTTTTCTTGGCCAGCTGCAATCGATTTAGCTTTACCTTTATCAGACTTTAATTTTGCAACTGCTTTATCAACTTTTATCTGGTACCATTTCTGGAACGCATTGAACGATATAGCCGGGTTATCTACAAACTGCCCGGTTCTTATCTCTGAATTAAGATATGTGTTTAACAATACACTTGGGATGTTATCGTAGTCTATTTTAATTGAATCTGCCTTTTTAATATTCGATGCTACTTGTTTAGCTTCTTGTGCCGTTAATGTTACTACACCGGTCGCATCTTTGAAAAATGCATCATCAAACCAAATTTTAGGATTCCGTTTTAAACCAGAAACATCTGCACCATATGATGCTCCGCTCTGTAATGATTCATATGTTGTATGAAATACTATTCCAAACTCTGCAGCTGCAATCTGTTTTCCTAATTCCGAATCTGCTTCTACTGCATATGTAATTGTATTTGGTCTAAAAGAATAATGTGGTTTACCATCTATATTAGTAGATTTTAACATACTAGAATCAAACATAAAATCTCCTTGAAGGATATTTTTAATTCCTAATGATGGTAAGTAATCTAAAGCTTTTTTTAGTTTATCTGCTAACCCTTGTGCATGTCCATGATTTAGATCAACATCTTCTTTTGTATAGTTAATCTTAGGTTCTTTATTAAAGACGGACTTTGTTCCTACAAAGAATTTCCCATTATCAGGATTAATCCCTACAAACATAGCTGGCGCGCCATCCCATTTAACAGATGTATTAACTTTTGCGTTTGAATTACCTTTTAAATTTTTAATAAGTTCAATTAGAAATGACCTTGCTTGTTTATATCCATCCTTTCCTTGGGTCAATATTAATTCTTCTAAATGAGTTAAATGTGTATTTGCTTTTGCTTCTGTTAATAATCCTTTGAATGAATTGCTCCACCATTCTTTAGTTAATATTTGTTCATCATCTTCTTTTGGTGGTATTCTCATTCTCATAGCCGATCTACCATTAATTAGTAAATCACCTTTTTCATTCCATGTTACTGTCTTTACTACAACCTTCTTATTTTTAAACTTACCCATTAGAACTGTGTCTCCTATATTGACTGGTAAATTAATATCTTCTGTTATTCCGGCTGGAACTCCTAATACTTCATCTTCACTAGATTCAATTGAATCTTCTGCTCCTAGGAAATTTAGAAATTTATATCCAGCTACTGATGCTATTTTGTTAATTTGTTTTTTCCACATCTTATATGCAAGAGATCCTTTATAATCTTTCACATAATCTGTTCCACCAAATTCATCACCTTTTACTCCGGTCGGAAAATATGAAACTGTCATTACAGGTCCATCTGGAAATTTGGTATCATGGACTTCTAAAGGACTATCTTTTAGAATATAATTTATAACTTCATATCCTAAACGACTAGCCATTTCCGCTGACTTCTTTTTATATGTCGATAAATTTCCATATAAATATCTAGGTCCATCATCAGCTGAATTATCTGCTAACCCTGTAAAACTATTTTCTGTTAGGAATTTTTCAATTGCTTCTGCTTTTATCTGTGAGAATTTAGACTGCAACATTAAATATATTTTAGGGTCAAAGAATCCCATGACATCTTTAAATGTCTCTGCATCTGCTGTTGCCAATACTTGTCTTAATACTGTACCTGACATTTCTCCGAAGCCAGGAATTTGTATATCAATATGAGGTGCCACTACTAGATATCCATGTTTTGTAAATGGTTGCAATGTTAATTTATTATCTTCATAGTTTTGAAAATAACTAGGATCGCCATTTTTCTTGAATCCTATTTTAAATCTAGGATTTTCCATCATATCCTTTTTACCTACAGCAAATAATAATGCAGTTGTTTCTGGATCATATTTACTTGTCAATTCTTGTGCTTGGTAAGGATTCTTAACTTGAACAACATTTGTTATTCCATGTTTTTTCATTACCGAATATTTTTCTTTAAAATTTAATGGAGATTTTGGTAACTTAACAATATCAGATGTTACTACAAATGTATTTGCTTTACCAAATTTACTAGCTAATTTCTTATATACAGCAGCATGGTGTTGCCCCATGGGTTGGAATCTGCCAGGGTAAACAACTATTACTGTTTTAACTGGAGATTCAGTTAACATTTGTTCTATTAAATTTTGTCCGAATGTCTTCATTTTATATAAATATACTACTAGCCTTCAAGTACTTTTAATATAGATTCTAATTCCTTTGTTTTTTCAAGCAAGGCTGCTAATATTGCTCTTGTATTAATGGACATCGGTACTAAATCGTCGCTTTTTAATTTGAGTCCATGATATGATAAATCTGAGTCTGATGTCTGTACCCTTTGTCCTTTTTCATCATAAACATAATCATAGCCCCAGATAGCAAATGTTGGACAAATTTTCGCTACCTCTTCTGCTATAAATCCTACTAATAGGTTGGAATCATTAGATTTATATTTAAAACATATTCCTTCTAATTTTAGTATTGAATCAACCGATATAGTATCAGAAAGAGGTAATATAGTGTTTTTCAATTTTCTTGTACTAGTGGCATATCTTATTTTGCCGGCACTTGTTAAAACCACTGTGTAATTAGTTCCGGAATTAATATAATTTGTAGTTAGAAGATTGAAGCCGGGAGCAGTGAAAGTAACACCAGCTGCATACTCTATAGCACAAGAATGGCTTCCACCTGATGTTGCTCCAAGGCCGGCAAGTACCGCTTCGCCGTTTACATTTGATAAAGTATATAAGCCTCCTACTGACAGAGGCTCACCATATGCATAATAACAACTTCCATCATTAATATTAGCTAATGGATCATAGTTTGCAGCAGTTGGATCTGTACAACCTGGGTTATCACCATACTGTGGTAATGGATCTTTAATCCCTATAATTTTTGCTAAAGCATATAATGATAGATTTCCTTTAACACCTATAGATTTGATAGCTTTAATTCTTGCTGCATAATCTGGCTCATCATATGTATTAAAAATACCTAATGGTACTCCTAATTCTGGATGTGACGCTAAATAAGGGGTACCTTTAGAGAATAGCCTTTCGATTGCTAATTGAGTAGAATGTTTATTTTTATCTATGACGGCTATCATTAATTTTTCTTTTTATTAAGTACTTCTATTCTAGAATCTAAATCTTTTATCAGTTCAACTATAGCTGCTAATATTGCTCTTTCATTAATATCTGTAGCATCTTCATTTGCAAATAATGGATTAACTTCCGCTACCTCTTCAGCTATAAATCCCATATCTGATGATCCATTACTATTCCATTTATAGCTTCTACCTTCTAATTTTAGAATTGAATCAACTGATATATGATCAGTGAGCGGTAATATATTTTTTTTTACTTTTCTCGTACTAGATGTGCTATATACAGAATGAGAACCATTATTATATTTCATTTGAGTTCCATCCCCTCCGGATGGCGCGTTGACCCAGTTGCTGGTTCCGTTGGAAAAGTGAACATTTTCAAGAGTTATATCTTCCTCAATAATACCGCCGAATGCAAAAAAAGCTGATCCGGATAGTAAGTTCGCTAAATAAGTACCGCCTGTACTAAGGTTTACTGTTGCCATAATTAATTTTTATCTTTCTTAAGTATTTTTATTTTAGCGTCTAAATCTTTTACCTTTTCAACTGCAGTTGCTAATAATGCAAGATAATTAATATCTATAGGTACTAAATTATTACTATCTTTTTTGTATCTGCGTCTACCAGGAGTATGATCTAATATCTTTTGTCCCTTTTCATCACGTGTCCAATCATATCCATGTATTGCAAACAAAGGATTAGTGGCTGCTAAATCTTCAGCAATAAAACCTGCATCCGGCTGATTATTTTGTTTATATTTAAACTGTACTCCTTCTAATTTTAGAATTGAATCAACTGATATATGATCAGAGAGTGGTGATATATCCGTTTTTAATTGTTTGGTACTAGTACTTAGTGCCGCGTTACCGGTTGTCGATATTAATATATTTGCGCCTGTGCCGGAGGTCATGTTCATCCGTATATTATCTCCGGACATTGTTACACAACCATTAAATGTAACAGCTTCATTTACGGTGCCACTCTGACATATAAGTTGTGGGATGATTTCTGGTGTTGCATTATCATATAGCATCACTTCATACATCACAATAAATGAATTAGAACTTGAAATAACGTCATTCAGTCTATAATATCGATATGGCACTGTTCCTGGAGACGAAATAGTAATAGGATTTGATGTGGAGGTACCGGTTCCAGCTCCTAAGTCTGGACTTGTGTGACTATGTAATGTTGTCCAAGTACCGCCGGCGCCAGTTAATGAACCTTCCCAATCAAAGCTAGATATAGCATAGGCGCTAGAGAAACTATAGATGTCAATCATTTCTATAATTTTTGCCGAACCTAAATCAAATTCAATATAGCCGCCGCCACTATTTTGGGGGGTTCCGTACCAGTAAACGGAAGTATCGCCATCATTTAGCTGTGAGAGCGGATATGCTGCACTAGCATTTACAAAATTTGATGAAAGTGTAATTGTTCCAATTGGTATTCGTGTTGGTGGAACTTGTTGATTACCTAAATTTGAAAATTGATATGTGCCTCCTGCTGTTAAATCTACACTTGCCATGGCTTTATTTTTTCTTTTATTTAATTATAGACCTAAAAATGCTTTTGTAGAATTAGACACTACTTCGTCATTATATTGAACACCAGATGCTGATATCATTAATGTACATCTTTGCATTGCTTCTGTCTGAGATCCTAGAGTTTTCATTCCGCCTATAGGATGTGTAGGAGCTACTTCTACTACTACGGTATTAGTAACACACCCTCCTTGTGAACCATCAAGAACTATTGTGGTTATTGGCTGTCCATCATGAGTTCCGTCTTCATAATATAAAGATGAATTAGAAGGAGTAATATAAATTATTCTTTCAGTTAATCCTCCATGTATAACTGCTCCGGATGAAGATACATGGAAGGTTGGACACGTATATCCTCCAAATGTTAATTCACTTCCATTAAGATCTAATTGTGCTCCGGCTGCAGCTCCCCAATCATTTGATTTAATAACTCCGAAGGACCCGGATGGCACTTGTATATTCGATGCTGTTACCGCACCTGCTGCACTTACTTTAAATGCTGATGATGAAATAAATGATGTCGGATCGGTTGTATTTGTTGATCCGGAGATGGCCCATGCTGATCCAGCTGATAAACTAGTATTACCAATTGAAATACCTCCGATTATTCCACCTGTAAATTTTACATTAGATCCTGTTATTTGTCCATCAGCTGTTAAATGGAAAAAACTCGATGATATTTCGATGTTCCCATCTGAACCGGACATATATTGATTTGTATTCCCTAGGAAGAACTTATCAACTCTAATATCTGCTTTTGAGCCGGATATTAATAATGACTCTGCGCCATCGGAATTATCCCATGCAAGATATGCAGTTCCAATACCCCCATTGGCTGCTGACTTTTTACCTAAATAGAAATTACCTGCGTTATCTAAAAATGATGAAAAGTCTCCGGCAGTCGCTTCAAAGCCGGGGCTGGCTCCAGATCCATCATCAGGAATTGGACCATGGAATCCTAATACGGTTGATGTCATTAATAATCCTGCACTTGCAATTGGGGTTGGAATAGTAGCTATTGCTGATGATAGGAAAGGAAATGTTGGTCCTACAAGTCCCTGTGTTCCTGTTACTGCCTTAGAAAATGATTGAGTTACTGATTGAGTAAATGGTGTATTATTTTGAGTATTACCTTGTATCGTAAAGTGAATAGACCCAGATAATTCATCCATTGTAGTTGGAATACTTAAAAATGCTGTTGAAGTGGTATGCCCACTAAAGGTGCCGGCTACTAAATTATCTTGCGTGATGGAGGCAGAGTATCTACCAGCAACACCTTGATGTGCAGAGTCGTTTGAATAATCTAATGCAGTTGCTCCTTCAAATACTCGTAAGGATGTTCCGCCACCAGCAAAACTAGGTACACTTGCGTCAGCTAATGCTTGGAATGTATGACTTGAATTACCTAATATTGA
>Ga0115000_10001663_pt1 | contig 19428 bp, 18 predicted proteins | sample ArcticOcean_MG_C_6_FD_89690 | JGI IMG/M metagenome (GOLD analysis project Ga0115000, IMG submission 89690) | Marine microbial communities from western Arctic Ocean - ArcticOcean_MG_CB8_128 | ecosystem: Environmental > Aquatic > Marine > Oceanic | place: Arctic Ocean: Canada Basin | collected... | reverse complement strand
TTGAGATATTTTCAAAAGTTCTTCTTTTGTTTTAATTCCACTTTCAGAAATTAATGGTCCAGAGTGATTAACTAAAATATCATGAATATCATAAGTTGTATTTATATCTGTCTTTAATGTTTTAAGATTTCTATTATTAATACCAATTAATGCTTCTTTAAAATTAAGAGCTCTTTTTGCTTCTTCAACCGTGTGTACTTCAACTATTATTGACATATCAAATTTTAAAGCTTCTTCATATAACTCAAAAGCAAGATCATCAGAAACACCAGCTAGTATAATTAATATAGCATCTGCTCCATAACTTTTTGCAAGGGGTACTTGAAATTTATCTATAAAAAAATCCTTACAGAGAATAGGAAGATTTATTTTTTCTTTAACTTTACTCACATGTATTAAATTTCCAAGAAAGAAATCCTCCTCAGTCAAAACCGATAAACACGTTACTTTATTTTTGTAATAAATTTCTGCAATCTTTATAGGGTTGTATTCCTTTATAATGATACCGGCAGAAGGACTAGCTTTTTTTATTTCAGCAATAATTGAAATCTTTTTATCTTTGATATTATTTTGTATCTTTGCCTTAAAATTAATAAATGATTTATTCTCATCAATTTTTTCAATTAATAGTTTTAATGAAGTAGATCTTTTTAATAAATCAACATTTTCAATTTTTTTTTTTATTATCTTATTTAAAGTGTTTTCAGACATTTTGTAATCTTTTTAAATTTTCATATGTATTTCCTGACAAGATATGCTTTCTAGCATCCTCATAGGCATTATTAAATGAAGAATATTTGTTTGCAACAATTAGTCCAGCAGCAGTATTTAGACAAACAGCTTTAGAAAAATCACTATCTTCACCTTTAAATATATCAACTATTTTATTTGCATTAAATTTAGCATCGTCTCCTAACAAATCTTTAAATTTATTCGCACCTATGTTTAATTCCTTAGGATCAATAGTAATTTCTGAAATTTGACCATCCTTTAATTGAACAACATTAGTTTTTGAATATGGTGATATCTCATCTAAACCATCTTCACTATTTACAATCCAAGCAAATTTTATATTTAAGTTTTTTAAAGCTTTAGCAAAAATTTTAAGTAATCTTTTATCATAAACACCAACCACTTGTCGATCAACAAGGGCAGGGCTACTTAAAGGACCTATCATATTGAATATTGTTCTCTTACCTATTTTTTTCCTTGTTGGTCCTACAAACTTCATTGCACTATGATAATTTGGTGCAAACATGAACCCAAAGTTATTTTTGTTGATTTGTTCCTCTATATCTTTTGGTTCTAAATCAATCTTGATATTTAAAGCTTCCAAAACGTCACCAGATCCACATTTAGATGAAACTGCTTTATTACCATGTTTTGCTACCTTAACTCCCATACTAGCTAATAACAGAGCTGAAGCTGTTGATATGTTGAGAGTATTCATTCCGTCACCACCAGTCCCACATGTGTCAACACAGTCTTTAACGTTAACCCTTTTAGACTTATCTCTTAAAACATAAACACCACCAGCTATCTCATCCGAAACCTCACCTTTTGCTGAAAGTAGAGTTAAAAAATCAAATATTTCATCATCTGAAGCTTTACCCAGCATTAGCATTTCAAAAGCATCTTTACTTTCATTAAAGGATAAATCTTGTTTTTTTTTTAATTTTTCTAAAAATTTTTTCATTAGTTTTTATAATGGATAAAATTTTTTAATATTTTGATGCCGATAATAGTTTTTATACTTTCGGGGTGAAATTGAACACCATGAACATTATATTTTTTATGTTTTACAGCCATTATAAGGCCATCCTTAGTTTGTGCGGTGATTTCAAGTTCTTTAGATAGTGTTCTTTTATCAATAATTAAGCTGTGATATCTTGTAGCTTCAAATCTTGAAGGAAGGTTTTTTAATATCCCAGTTCTATTTGATTGAATTATACTAGTTTTCCCGTGCATCAATTTTTTAGCTTGAACAATTTTTGAACCAAATACTTGTCCAATAATTTGGTGACCTAAGCAGACACCAAGTATTGGAATTTTTTTATAAAGAGATTTAACTATCTTAATACAATTCCCTGATTGATCAGGGTTACCAGGACCAGGTGATATTACAATTCTATCATATCCATTTTTAATTATTTTTTTATCGGTAATTTTATCATTCCTTACAACATCAACTCTAATCTTTAAAGAGGAAAGGTAGTGGTACAAATTGAATGTAAAGCTATCATAGTTATCGATTAATATAATTTTCATTACTTAAGAGCACTCAGTAATGCTTTTGCTTTATTAATAGTTTCTTCATATTCCTTAATTGGATTACTATCAGCAACAATACCTGCACCAGCCTGAATGTAAAATTTTTTATCTTTTGCTACTGCAGTTCTTAAGGCTATACAGGTATCAAATTCACCATTTGCTGAGAAATATCCTATGCCACCTGCATAAACCTTTCTTTTAGTTGTCTCTAATTCATCGATAATTTCCATAGCCCGAATTTTAGGTGCACCTGAAACAGTTCCAGCTGGAAAACCTGCGAGTAACGATTTAAATTTTGAATATCTTTTATTATAAACTCCCATTACATTAGAAACTATATGCATTACGTGTGAATATTTTTCGATCATAAAACTTTCTGTAACTTTAATAGTACCAATTTTAGAGACTTTACCTGCATCGTTTCTTCCCAAATCAAGTAACATTAAATGTTCAGAAAGTTCTTTCTGGTCTTGCAATAAATCTTTTGCAAAAAAATTATCTTGTTTAGAATCTTTACCTCTAGGTCTTGTACCTGCTATCGGTCTAACAGTAATTTTGTTATCTCTTAGTCTAACTAGAATTTCTGGGCTAGCCCCAATTATTTGAAAATCTTTAAAATTGAAGAAGTACATAAATGGTGAGGGGTTGGTAACTCTTAATTTTTTATAAATGTCTAGAGGTTTTTTAGATAATTTGGCTTCAAATCTTTGACTTAAAACTACCTGAAAAATATCACCAATTTTTATATATTCTTTGGCCTTATTTATCATTTTTAAAAATTTATTTTTAGAAGTATTGGATTTAATCTTAATATTTGTTTTTATATTACTATAAGAATTATTTTTCTCTAAAGAAGCCTGAACCAATAAATCATTTATTTCACTTTCAACTTCTAAATATTTTATTTTATAATTTGAAATTTTTTCATCATTGAAGATGTTTACAATATAAAAAATCTTTTTTTTTAAATTATCATGAATAACCAATGTTCTTGGTCTTAAGAGTCTTACATCGGGTATTTTCAAATCATCTTTACAATTGTTAGGAATTTTTTCAACATATCTAATAGAATCGTAAGAAAAATATCCAGATATTAACGAGCAAATAGGTGGTAGTCCGGTCGGTGTCTTGAATCTAAAATTTTCTATTATTTTTTCAATAATTTTTTCTGGATTCCCCTTAATTTTTTTTTTAGATTTATTTGTAAATAAGTAAGAATTTTTATTGTTGAACTCCCAAATCTTATCAGGGTTTTTACCAAATATAGTGTATCTCCCTCTGATTTTTCCTTTCTCAACAGATTCAAAGATAAAGCTATTTTTTTCACTAAGAAAATTATTAATTAAATTTAAAACCTCACGATCATTTAGTGTTTTTCTAGAAGTGTATAAAATTTGATTTTTGTTTCTTTTGTGCTGAAACTTAAAATCACTAAAGTTTCGATTTAACATTATTTAAAATAATTTTTTACTCTATCAAGGGTTTTTTCGTTAATAACAACTTTATATTTACTGCTTAAAAGATAATCATAGGATTTTAACATACTATTTTTGTTTTGAGCACTTGCTTCATTAGTAATTGACTTAAATTCTTTTGAATCTGGAGATATATTTTTATCTTCATAATTTATTGTTTTGGCAATAAATATGTTTTCTTTATCATCAGTAATTAATGTGAATTTATTAATTGGCAGTGAGTATAAAACTTTAATAGAGTTAATATCAAATTTTTTATTATCATTAATTGAATTTAATTTTATTTTTTTAATATCATTGATCCCTAATTTATTAAAAGAAATTTGATTGAATTCTTTTTTATTTATTTGATCTAAAATTTTTTTATTAAATTCATACTTTTCTTTTTGAAATAAAAGATTTAAAATTTGTTTTTTAAATCTATCATCATTTAAATTCGGTATCTTATTGTTAATTTCATCTATTTGATAAAAAATAAAAGTTCCCTTATCTTCAAAAATTTCGATTTTGTCTTTTCTGAAATTATAAATCTTATTTTCAATTGTTTCTTTATTTTCCAAGTTTATGTAATCTTTTTTTACAGTTGGTTTAATATTAAGATCATCAACTATTGTTTTAAAATTAATATTCTTAGATATTTTATTTTCTATGTTGTCAATTTTATCAAAAAAGGTTTTATTGAATTCATCGACACCTATTAAATTTTTTGGGGTAATGATTACATAGGAAAAATTAATATAATCTTGTTTTAATTTTTCTGAGTTTTGACTTACAAAAACTTTGATCTCTTGTTCTGAAAATTCATTAGTTTTCTTATAAAATTTATTTAGATTTATATAATTAATATCTAATTTTCTATTTTTTTCTTTATAGTGCTTGTTTACTAGAAATCTAGGAGATTTAGTTCCACCATTTATGTATGTGAACAATTGTTTTTGAAGTTCATTTTTTTTTAATTTTAATTCAAACATTGGAGCAGTAGTATTATTTGTTAGTAAAAACTTTTCATATAGAGTTCTTTGAAACACGCCATTTTCATTTAGAAAATTTTTATTTGTTTTAATTCTTTTAATTAGTGTATCTTCTGACATAGAGAGGCTTAAATCTTTTATTTCAAGATTAAGAAGAGTCGTTGAAACCAAAGCGGATAATAGCTCCTCAATTATATTTTTATCAATATTTTCTTTAATGACTTGCTGACTTAAACCTGATTGATTTAAGTATTCCATAAAATCTTGTGTTGAAATATTAGTGTTATTAATTTTTGCTATATTGTTCTGATTCCCAGTATTGAATCCACTACCAAAACCACCAAATCCAAAAGCTATAACAATAACAATAATTAGTATCAGTCCACCAAATTTTTTTTTTGTTAAATTTCTAAAAGGATTATTCATAGTGTCATTAATATATTGATCTGTAAAATACAAAGCTATAGATTAATTTTTTCGTTATGACAAATAAATATATGTATTTTATAGCAAATTGGAAGATGTATGGGAATTTATCCTCTTTAAATACATTGAATAAAGTTATTAAATTTTCAAAATCTAAAGAAATAAATAAAGGTAGATTAATTTATTGCCCTCCGTACACTTTAATTAGTTCTTTTTCTAAAAAATTCAAAAATTGCCAAATTGGTATTGGTAGTCAAAATTGTCATGAGAGTGAAAACTATGGTCCTTATACAGGTTCTGTTAATTCTCGTATGTTAAAAAATATTGGTGCGCATTTTGTAATTATTGGACACTCAGAAAATAGAGAAAAAGGTGAAAATAATAAATTAATTAATTTAAAAATAAAAAGCGCATTAAAAGCAAAATTAAAAGTTATTTTTTGTATTGGTGAAACTTTAAGTGAAAAAAGAAAAAACAAGACTCGATTAATTTTGTCCCAACAAATTAAAATAGGCTTAGGTAATATTAAAAATACATCAAATATCTTTTTAGCATATGAGCCTATTTGGGCTATAGGTACTGGTATCATACCAGAATCTGAAGACCTTTTAAAAATAGTTCAATTTATTAAAAGTAAATTTAAAGATAAAACACCAAAAGTTTTATATGGTGGCTCTGTTAATCCTCAAAATATTAATAACTTGAAAGAAATTAATAACATTGATGGTTTTTTGATTGGAGGAGCCTCTCAAAATGCCAAAAAATTTATTGATATAGTCAAAAAAACATATAGTTAATCGTCATGGAAAATATTTTATTAGTAGTCAATTTAGTACTTGCTGTAGTACTTGTACTTTTGATACTTGTTCAAAAATCTGAAGGTGGCGCACTTGGTATTGGTGTTTCTCAGGATAATTTTATGTTTTCTAGAACTGCTGGTAATTTTATGACTAAAGCGACAGCTGTAGTGGCAACATTATTTATCATTTGCAGTCTTGCTCTTACAATTATCTCTAGAGGCGAGCTAATCCCTACCTCTTCAGTTTTAGATGCAATTGAAGAAAAATCAGGCGATACTCCTGCTATTCCAGAAAATAATAATTAATACTTTTCAATTCATTAATTAATCGCTATAAGATAATTCCATGGTGCGATACATCTTTGTAACTGGCGGCGTGGTTTCATCTTTAGGAAAAGGTCTTTCTTCAGCTTCCTTAGCATATCTACTTCAATCAAGAGGTTTTAAGGTTCGTTTAAGAAAATTAGACCCCTATCTAAACGTTGATCCTGGAACGATGAGTCCATTTCAACATGGGGAAGTTTTTGTTACAGATGATGGTGCGGAAACAGACTTAGATTTAGGACATTATGAAAGATTTTCAGGTACATCTGCCAAGAAATCAGACAATATTACTACAGGAAAGATTTACAGTGATGTTTTAAAAAAAGAACGCAAAGGTGGATACCTTGGCAAAACAGTTCAGGTTATTCCACATATAACTGATCGTATCAAAGATTTTATAAAAAATGATGCCGCAAAAGAAGATTTTATTATTTGTGAAATTGGTGGAATAGTTGGGGATATTGAAAGTCTTCCTTTTGTCGAGGCCATTAGACAATTTTCAAACGATGTTGACAAAAAGAATGCTTTATTTATTCATTTAACATTAGTTCCATACCTTAAAGCATCTGATGAAATTAAAACTAAACCAACTCAACACTCAGTTAAAGAGCTTAGAAGTTTGGGTATACAGCCAGATATTATTATTTGCAGATCGGAAAGATCAATACCACTAGAACACAGAAAAAAAATATCCTTGTTTTGTAATGTAGATATTAAAAATGTGATTCAAACAGTTGATGTTAAAACTATTTATGAAGCACCAATTAGTTTTAATAGAGAGCATTTAGATACGCAAGTTCTTGAATATTTTAAGATTAAATCAAAAAAAAAAGTAAATTTAAATCCGTGGAAAAAAATTACAAAAATTATTCTTAATACAAAGAAATCATTAAACATTGCGATTATAGGTAAGTATATTGACCTTAAAGATGCTTATAAGTCGTTAGATGAAGCTTTAACACATGGAGGTATCGATAACAATTTAAAGGTTAACTTAGTTAGAATAGATTCTGAAAACTTAAAGATTTCTGAAATAAAAAAAAAATTAAAAGAAGTTTCAGGTATTTTAATACCAGGAGGTTTTGGTAAAAGAGGAACTGAGGGAAAAATTGAAGCAATCAAATATGCTAGAGAACAGAAAATCCCTTTTCTTGGAATTTGCTTTGGAATGCAAATGGCAATTATAGAATTTGCTCGAAATAGACTAGATATAAAAAAAGCTACCTCAAGTGAATTTGAAACAGGTGGTATACCAGTCGTCGGTTTAATTAGTGAATGGAATAAAGAAGGTAAGGTAATTAGGGGAACAGATAAAGATTTGGGAGGGACTATGAGGCTTGGTCTTTATGAGGCAAGATTAAAAGAAAATTCATTAGTAAAAAAAATTTATAAATCAAAAACAATTAATGAAAGACACAGGCACAGATATGAAGTTAATATTAGTTATAGAGAAAAATTTGAAGAAAATGGAATGATTTTTTCAGGATTATCCCCTGATAACAAGCTACCTGAGATAATTGAGTTAAAAAACCATCCTTGGTTTGTAGCTGTCCAGTTTCATCCTGAATTTAAATCTAGACCTTTGGCACCACATCCATTATTCTCATCATTCATCAAGGCTGCCAAAAAATATAAATGAAAAATATAAAAGTTAATTGTGGAAATATAGAAATTTCAAATAATAATAAAATTTTTATTATTGCTGGACCATGTCAGCTTGAGACAGAGCAACATGCTATGGATATGGCAGGTAAAATCAAAGAAATTACCTCAAAGTTTAATATGGGCTTTATTTATAAAACCTCTTTCGATAAAGCCAACAGAACTAGCCTAAAAGGAAAAAGAGGTGCTGGGCTAGAACAATCTTTACCTATTTTTGATAAAATTAAAAAAGAATTGGATGTCCCAATACTAACAGACATACATAATGCTGAACAGTGCTCTCTAGTGGCACCTCATGCTGATGTATTGCAAATACCTGCATTCTTATGCAGACAAACGGATTTATTGATTGCTGCTGCTAAAACAGGAAAAATTATAAATGTAAAAAAAGGTCAGTTTCTTGCTCCGTGGGATATGGTTAATGTTACTAAAAAAATAGCTGACTCTGGGAATAATAATATTTTAGTTACCGAAAGAGGTGCAAGTTTTGGATATAACACACTTGTCTCTGATATGAGATCTTTACCTATAATGGCAAAAAATGGTTACCCTGTTATTTTTGACGCCACACATTCAGTACAACAACCAGGGGGATTAGGTGAAACTAGTGGTGGACAGAGGGAGTTTGTGGAATACTTAGCAAGAGCGGCAGTTGCAGTTGGTGTTGCGGGAGTTTTTATTGAAACACATCAAGATCCAGATAACGCTCCATCTGACGGACCTAATATGGTTCCTTTAGATAAATTAGAAAAATTATTGTCTCAATTGTTTGAAATTGACAATTTAATTAAGAAATAAATGAGTAAAATCTTAAAGATAAGAGCTCGTCAGGTTTTTGACAGTAGAGGTAATCCAACAATTGAAGCAGAGGTATATAGTAAAAACTTATGTGCATCTGCAATTTGTCCATCAGGAGCATCAACTGGAACATATGAAGCATTTGAAAAAAGGGATAAAAATAATAAAAAATATTTAGGCAAAAGTGTCTTAAGTGCCGTTAACATAGTTAATACTACAATTTCAAAAAAACTAAGTGGCACAAATATTCATGATCAAACGCGTATAGACACAACCTTAATCAACCTTGATGGTACAAGACAAAAAACAAATTTAGGTGCAAATGCTATTCTAGCTGTATCTATGGCTGCTAAAAAACTCTCTGCAAAGATTAAGAATATACCCCTATACAAAACATTTTTAGTAAAAAATAATTATAAATTACCCTATCCTTTAATGAATATTATAAATGGTGGGGTGCATGCAAATAATGGATTGAGAATTCAAGAGTTTATGATCAGACCTGATAAAGCAAAAAATTTCTCTGAAGCTATGAGAATCTGTTTTATTGTAATTAATAACTTAAGAGATCTTATTAAAAAAAAAGGTTTATCGACATCTGTAGGTGATGAAGGAGGTTTTGCACCAATGATTAATAGTAACGAAAAAGCATTAGATTTAGTTGTTGCAGCTATCAATAAATCTGGCTTTAAGAATGGCAAAGATGTCTCAATCTGTCTAGATGTTGCGGCTAATGAATTGTTTAAGAAAGGTAAATACTCAATACATTCAAAGAAATATATTTCTGCTCACAGATCAATTAAAGAATATAAAAAAGTAATAAATAAATATAAGATTAAATCTATAGAAGACCCATTTGGTGAGAATGACTGGATGTCTTGGAGTAACATGATGAAGTCAGTTAAAAATATACAAATTGTTGGTGATGATCTTTATGTTACCAATTTAGAAAGACTTAAAAAAGGTTTTTTAAATAACTCCTCGAATTCAATATTAATTAAACTTAACCAAATTGGTACAGTTTCCGAAACACTTGAGGTTATTAAATTTGCTCAAATTATTGGTTATAAAACAATAATTTCTCATAGATCGGGAGACAGTGAAGATACTTTCATTGCTGATCTTGCCGTAGGCACAAACTCAAATCAAATCAAAACAGGATCTTTAGCTAGATCAGAAAGAGTCGCAAAATATAATCAATTACTAAGAATTGAAGAAGAGCTTGGAAAAAAAGCTTTAATGAATAAAATCAATTAATGCTGAGTATAATAAAAAAAAATTATTTTTTACTAATTTCTACTTTTTTGATACTTTATTTTTTCTTTAATCTTTTAGATGGAGAAAGAGGTCTTTTTTCTTATTTTAAAAAAAAAGAGATTTTAATCAGCTTACAGAATGAAGAGAGTTATCTTAAAAGTAAGGTTAAAGACCTTGAATTTAAAAATTCTTTATTAAGTGACAAATTAGACCTAGATTATGTAGAGACATTAATTAGAGAAAAGTTTTTATTTGGAAAAGAGGGTGAGACCCTTTATATAATTAAAAAGTATGACAATTAAACCAAGACACCCAGAAAAAGTAAACAAACCCATAAATCCAATTAAAAAAAAACCTTATTGGATCAGGTCTAAATTAACAAATAGTAAAGAATTCTTTTTAACCAAAACTATTGTTAACCAAAATAATCTTGTTACTGTTTGCCAAGAAGCGAACTGCCCAAATATTACAGAATGTTGGAGTAAAAGACATGCAACATTTATGATTATGGGCGATACCTGCACAAGAGCTTGCGCTTTTTGTGACGTAAAAACTGGTAAACCAGAAAATTTAGATCCATTTGAGCCTATTAAAATTTCTAATGCTGTACTTAAATTAAATCTAAAACACGTTGTTATAACCTCTGTTGATAGGGACGATCTAGAAGATGGGGGTTCTAACCACTTCTTTGATGTGATTACAGCTATTAGAAAAAAAAATCCACAAACATCAATAGAAGTTTTAACTCCAGATTTTTTAAGGAAGGGTGATGCGTATAAAAAAATTTTGGAAGCAGACTTTGACGTTTTTAATCATAATATTGAAACAGTACCAAGACTCTATTTAAAGGTAAGACCAGGTGCTAGATATTTTGGCTCCTTAGAGTTACTTAAAAATGTAAAGAAGATTAATAAAAAAGTTTTTACTAAATCTGGCTTGATGGTTGGTTTAGGAGAGAACAACGATGAATTGATCAAAGTAATGGATGATTTAAGGTCAGCTGATGTAGATTTTTTAACTATTGGTCAGTATTTGCAACCTTCAGTTAAGCATCATCCTTTAGAAAGATATTATCACCCAGACGAATTTAAAGATCTTGAGAATATTGCAAAATCAAAAGGCTTTTTATTAATATCATCATCACCTTTAACAAGGTCATCATATCATGCTGATGAAGATTTTGCTCAATTACAAAAAAATAGAATAGAAAAATATAATGCCCAAAGCTTCAGTTAAGAGATTAATTGAATGTAATAAAAAGCAATTAATTGATTTAGTTTTAGATATCGAAAATTATCCATCATTCATACCTTATTGTCTAGATTCTAAAGTTTACGAAAAAAAAGAAAAAGAAGACTTAATTTCAATTATTGCTGATTTAACAATTGGGAAGGGACCATTCAAGGCAACTTATAAAAGTGATGTAAAGTTTTATAAAAGCTCAGACACCATTCATGTAACCAATATTGAAGGACCTCTTAAACATCTTGATAACAAATGGACTTTTATTGAAAAAAAAAAATGTACAGAAATATCTTTTGATATTGATTTCGAAATTAAAAATAAATTTTTAAATATTGTAATGAGTAAATCTTTTCAGTATGGTTTAGATAAGATAGCTGACTCATTTCAAAGAAGAGCAAATGATTTATTTAAGGATAAATAGAATAAATCTATTCATTAATATATGTGCTGAAAGGTAAATAATGTCTGTAGAACTTAAAAAAAGAACTTTAATAAAAACAATGACCTGGCGTGTTACTGCCAGTTTAACAACTTTATAATTGCATGGATATTAACAGGAGATTTATTAATAGGAGTATCTATTGGTAGTATTGAAGCAATAGCCAAAATTTTCTTGTATTGTTATCTTGAAAGAATTTGGAATAATATAAATTGGGCTAAAAATTAAATAATTTTATTAATTATTTTTAATGAGGCAGTAACAGTTGCTTCCTGAATTGATACTCTATTCTTATTTTTAAAAAGATATTCTTTTGCTATTATTTTATTTCCTTTTTTAATCCCAATATAAACTAATCCAACTGGTTTTAGTTTAGTTCCACCACTGGGACCTGCAATACCAGTTATTGATACTGATATGTCGGCCTTACTAATTTTGCTTAAGCTTTTAACCATTGATAGACAACATTCACTGCTTACAGCTCCATACTTACTAATGATTTCCTTTGGAACTTTGAGAATATCTATCTTCACTTTATTAGAATATGTGATCAATCCTAAATTGAATATCTTAGAGGAACCGCTTATAGATGTAATTGTGCTTGATAGCATTCCACCCGTACAAGATTCAGCAAATGAAATTTTAAGTTTTTTTAGTATTAGATTTTTAACAAGTTTATTGGCTAAATTTTTCATTACAAAACATAACTTTTAACAATCATGAAACAAACAAGTGTTAGAACAACATATAGCCCCGCACAAATATCGTCCATAATCACACCAAAGCTATTTTTAAAATTTTTATCAAAGAAACTTACTGGAAATGGCTTCATAATATCAAAATATCTAAATAGTATAAAAAACAATGAATAATAGATGATTGCCTGACCACTTTCTTTGGTTGTTCCATGAGATATTTCATAAAGATAAATTGGTATTGATTGACCTAAAAATTCATCAATAATTATTTCTCCCGGATCTTTATTTTTACTGGCACTTATATGCATTGACACTGCATAAAAAGAATAAATAAAGATAATTATCCACCCAGTTAAAATTATATTTGGTGAAATGTTAAGTATATGAAATAAATAAAAAAAAAAAATAGTTGTAGCAAGAGACCCAAAAGTACCTGGCATAAATTCAATTTTACCCAAGCCAAACATTGTTACTAAAAGAGAGTTAAAAGTTTTAATCATATTTAATTACTGAAGCAATAACTTCACATGCTATAGCTTTTTCCTTGCCTATTACACCAAGTTTTTCAGTTGTTTTAGCTTTAATATTTATTTGTGTTGGTAAAATTTTGCATAACTTTGCAATACAATTTGTAATTTTGTTTTTATATTTTTGAATTTTAGGTTTTTGGGTAATAATATTAATATCAAGGTTATTAATTAAGTAGCCATTATTCTCAGTTTGCCTAATTATCCTACTTAACAGAATTGTAGATCTAATATTTTTAAATTTTTTACTTTTATCTGAAAATTTTTGACCAATATCACCCATAGAACAGGCGCCAAGAATTGCATCTGTTATGGCATGTAACACTGGATCACCATCTGAATGTCCAAGGGTGCCGATAGGTGAGGGTATTTTAACTCCACCTAAGTAAAGTTTTTTATTTGGTACCAATCTATGAACATCAAAGCCTAATCCATATTTGATTAAGTTATTGATTTTTATATCTGAACTTATAGTAATTTTATTGTTATTGAGTTCACCTTTAATAATTTTAACTTTTCTGTTAGCTCTTACAAATAAAGTTGCATCGTCAGTAATTTCAGCACTACTATTATTTTGAAGTTTATATAGTTTTTTATAATTAAATGCTTGAGGTGTTTGAATTAAGTAAATATTTTCTCTTTTTAAATTTGTAATAATATTTGAGGATTTTTGTTTAATAGAATCTGCTGTTTGTATTGCTGGTATAATGCAATCATTAGATTTGACCTCTTTATATAATCTATCTAAAAGTTTTAATGAAAAATTAGGTCTTGCTGCATCATGAATTATTACATTTCTAATATTATTATTCTTAATACTGTTTAGAGCATTATATGCTGATTTAGCTCTAGTGTTTCCACCAATGATAATCTTTATATTTTTGATTTTTAATTTCTTAATATGTGCTTTATGTTTTTTATTAATAACCAGCACAATTTTATTAAATTTTTTATAACTTTTTACCTTATCAATTGAGTGTAACAATAAAGGTTTCCCCCTGTATAAATGGTATGGTTTAGGAATTTTTGAATTAAATCTTTTACTTTCCCCACCAGCTAGTATTATAAAGCAGTTATTCATGATAAAAAATTTATTAGTTTAATAGTTTCACAATGATTGATTTTATCAAAAAAAATATATTTATAGTTATTTTATTTATAATTACATTATCTATAGGCTTTTTAACATTTTTAACATTTATAGATAAAAGTTTTATTAAATTAAGTGATCAAAATCTCCAGCTACTTCTAATTTTTAACACAGTTTTGCTGATAGTTCTGTTTTTCATGATTTTTGTTGGAGTTAAAAGCTCTTTAAAAATTGATGTAGATTTATCAGGTTCAAAAGCAAATAGAAAATACATAACTTTCTTTACATTATTTACCTTAATTCCATCAATATTAATTTCTTTATTTTCACTTTTTTTACTTTCATTTGCTTTAGATAAATATTTAGATGAGAAAATTTCTACAACAGTCAATAATTCATTAGAAATTGCCAAAAGTTACACTGTAGAAGTTAGAAAAAAAACCCAATCAGAAATTATATTAATTGCCTATGACTTGAATAAAGGTGCAAACTATTTAAATATTAACACCAATCAATTTAAAAGTTTTTTAAATACGCAAAAATTGATTAGAGGCATGGATGAAGTTCACATTATTGAAGGAACTGGAAAACTTTTTTTAACAACTTTAAATGATGTAAGAAAATATGTTCCTCCCTCACTTGAGGCACTTGAAATGGTTTCGAATGATGAAAGACCACTCAAAATTCTTAATGCATATAAAAATCAATCAGCGTCAATTATTAAACTTGAAAAATTTGAAGGTAAATATCTTTATATAGTTAAATATTTAGATAAAAAAATATCTAAATATTTGATTGAGTCACAGGAAGCGGTTAATTTTTATTATACAGTTCTTAACAAACAAACGGGTATAAAAATTTCATTTGCTTTAATTTATCTAATAATTGTTTCACTTCTATTATTTTTATCAATTTCTATTGCTATACGGTTTTCTTCTAGGTTTTTTAGATCAATTAATAATTTGATTATTGCATCTTCAAATATTGGAAGAGGCAATTTAAATACCAAAGTTCCTATGATTAAAGCTGACAAAGATATGGAAATCTTAAACTCAAATTTTAATTTGATGATTGAACAATTAAAGAACCAACAAGAAAAATTAATTATCAATGAAAGACATGAGGCTTGGGAAAGTTTGGCAAGAAAATTAGCACATGAAATTAAAAATCCTTTAACACCAATTCAATTAACAATAGATAGATTAAAAAATAGATATTCTGGAAAATTAGAAGATGTTGACAAAGAAGATTTTAGCAAAAACCTAAAGATTATAGATAAGCAAATTAAACAGATTGAAAATTTAGTTAATGAGTTTTCAGATTTTGCTAGAATGCCTAAACCTATTTTTAAAAACAATAACTTGATATCAATAATTAATGAAAATATTGATTTATTAAAGACATTTGATATTAATATTCAAATTGATTTAAATTATGATAAAGATGAAATCATACTTAACTCAGATTATGAACAATTAAGCAGAGTCTTTTTTAACTTAATTAAGAACTCCATTGAGAGCATTCAAGAAGAAATGCATGTTAATAAAAATCTTATTGGCAAAATTGATATACAAATACATAATAATATTGATTACATTAACTTTATTATTGCTGATAATGGTGTTGGTTTTGCTATATTTGCTAATAATTTAAAAGATATATTAAATCCCTATTTTACAACTAAAAAAAAAGGTACAGGTTTGGGTTTGGCTATTGTAAATAAAATAATAAATGACCATGATGGTTTGATAGATTTTATTCCTTTAGACAGAGGTGCAAAAATACAAATTAAATTTAAAAAAAGATAATAATGGAAATATTGATTATTGATGACAATTCTGACATTAGAAACATTATCAATGATTTGATAATAGATGTTGGATACAAAACAAGATTAGCTGCTAATTATAATCAAGCACTAATTGAAATTGATAAAAAACTTCCTGATCTTGCAATTATAGATGTTAAGCTAGATAAAGGTGATAATGACGGATTAGAATTATTATCACATATTAAAACAAAAAATAAAGATATACCGGTAATTATAATTACTGGCCACGCCAATGTAGAAATGGCAATTAAAGCTTTAAAATCTGGAGCCTTTGAATTTGTTGAAAAACCCTTTAACCAAGAAAGATTATTAAACTTTATAAAACGTGCTGTTGAAAATATTAATTTAAAAAAAAAGAATAAAGAATACGAAAGTAAACTTTTTTATTCATTTGATTTAATTGGAAAAAGCAAAAATATTCAAAACATTAAAGAAAACATTGAAAAAATCTCAGTCTCAGAAAGTAGAATTTTTATTAATGGACCAACAGGATCTGGTAAAGAGTTAATTGCAAGAAAGATTCATAAACAATCAGCTCGTAAAAGGGGACCTTTTGTAGTTTTAAATGGAGCATTACTAGATATCAAAAAATATGAACTTGAATTATTTGGTGAAGAAAAAGATAATGGTGTAATATCATATGGTGCTCTTGAAAAAGCAACAGATGGAATTCTTTTAATTGATGAAATTTATGAGATTCCATTAGAAACACAATCAAAAATTCTGCGTGTTTTAATAGACCAAAAATTTAAAAGAATTAATGGAAATCATGATATTAATGTAAATGTTAGAATTTTTTGTTCATCTAGCAAGGATATTAAGAAAGAAATTGAATTAGGTAATTTTAGGGAAGATCTTTATCACCGACTTAATGTTTTTGAAATCAATATAGTACCACTTAAAGAAAGAATTTCTGACATCCCACTTTTAGTGGAATATTTTTCTGAAAAAATTTCATCAAATTATAATCTCAAGAAATTAAATATAGATAATAATAATACTTATTTACTTAATTATGATTGGCCTGGTAACGTGAGAGAATTAAGAAATTTAATTGAAAGAATTGCAATATTATCTCCTGATAGTGATGCTAAAATTTCTAATATAATCAGAGAATCATTAAAAACTGTCGATTCACAAGGTTCGGCACTAGAAAATTCTTTATCTGTGCCATTAAAAGAAGCTAGAGAAAATTTTGAAAAGGAGTATTTAACAACTCAATTAAAAAAATTTAATGGTAGTATATCAAAAACTGCTACTTTTGTTGGCATGGAAAGATCAGCCTTACATAGAAAACTTAAAGGTCTTGGCATTAAGGAACTTAATTAAATGAATATAATAGTTTGTGGAGCTGGTAGAGTTGGTTTTACTATAGCAAAAATTTTGAGTGAACAAGGTCACTCAATTACAGTAATTGATCAATCAAGTGACGATATTCAAAAAATCGATGATGCATTAGATGTAAAAGCTGTTGTTGGAAAAGCAACATACCCATCAATTCTTGAAAAAGCAAATGCAGCTGAAGCAGACATGATAATTGCTGTCACACGAAATGATGAAATTAATATGCTTATATGTCAAATTGCGTTTTCAATTTTTAATGTTCAAAAAAAAATTGCAAGAATAAGATCTCAAGATTATCTAAATCCTAAATTTACAAAAGTTTATAATAAAGAAAATTTACCTATTGATGTAATTATTTCACCTGAAATTGAAATTGCAAAATCTTTGCAAAGAAAATTAGAAGCACCAGGGGCATTGGACAACGTTTTATTTGCTAATAATAAAATTAGATTACTTGAAATTTTAATCAATAAAAATTGTCCTTTAATAAAGATTAAACTTAAAGACCTAACCAAAAAATTTCCAAATTTAATTGCAAACATTATGGGTGTTATTAGAAATGATAAATTTGTTATACTTAAAAAAAATGATGTGATGAATGAAAATGATAAAGCTTATGTTGTAATGAATGATTCTCAAATGCACGACACGTTAAAATCTTTTGGACATAATGAAAAGATTTCTAATAAAATTTTAATAATTGGTGGTGGCAATATTGGCTTTAATTTAGCTAAAAATCTTGAAGAAACATTTGATTCTGCAAGAGTAAAAATTATAGAAAAAAATAAAGAAAGAGCAGAATTTATTGCAAGTGAGCTTAATAATACGATAATTATTAATGGTGATGGTTTAGATGAAGAAGTTTTATCTGAGGCTAATTTAGATGAAGTTGAAACAGTATTGGCTCTTACAAATGATGATGAAGATAACTTAATGGTAAGTGTTTTGGTTGAAAAATTCACTAAAGATAAAAATGATTTCAATAATAAAAGAACCATGGCATTAATAAACAAACCTAATTATTCACTGTTGCAATCTTCTTTAAAAATTGATGATCTAATTGATCCAAGAATGAATACTGTGTCCAGCATATTGAAGCACGTACATAAAGGTACAATTGAAAATGCTTATACTATATTAAATGGAGAATATGAAATTATTGAGGCTGAAATTATTGAAACATCAGAATTAATTAATAAAGAATTAAAAAATTCAAATTTACCAGATGAAATAAGGATTGGAGCAATTTTAAGAGGAAATGAAGTTATAATTCCAGGTTCAAAATTTATTTTTAAGAAAGATGATACTGTTGTATTTTTAGCAAAAAAGAACTTATTAAAAGTAGTTGAAGATATGTTTCGTATAAGTTCAATTTAATCTAATGAGCTATTTTAAACTCATTTACTTGAGCTCCTTTTGTGGAATAATTTCTATACTCTCTTTTTTCAATATTATTTACTCATATTATTTAAATCTTTACCTAAATTTAAGCACATATATTTATACTTTTTTTATATCGCTATTCTTAACACTTTTATTTTATTATATAAAAAGTAATTTTGAAAAAAAAATAAATATCTATGACAAAATTTTAACTATACTTTTAGGATATTTTTTACTTCCATTAATTATTTCAATACCTTTTTATTTTAGTATATACAATTTAACATTTATAAATTCATATTTTGAAGCAATTTCTGGTTTTACATCAACTGGATTTACTATCTTTGAAAATATTAAACATATTGATCAAAGTTTAATTCTATGGAGATCTTCTGCACAATGGGTTGGGGGTCTTTACTTTCTATTTTCTATAATTTTATTAATAGATATATTTGATAACAGTTTTAAGAAATCTTTAACAAATTTTATATCATTTAATAGAGCTGAAACTTTAAAGCAGTCATTAAAAATATTTTTATTATATTCAATTATTACATTTTCAATCTTTATAATTCTAAATTTATTTAATATTAGAACTTTTAATTCACTAAATCTGGCCATGACAATTATTTCATCAGGAGGTTTTTTACCCACAAATAACCTTTCAAATATCTTGATAAATAACACACAAATAATTGCTCTTTCTTTATTAATGCTTACATCTTTTTTTAGTATTTTTTTGAGTTATAATTTAATTTTTATTAAGAATAGAAATATTAATTTTTTTAATGAAGATCTTCATTTATTTTTTTATTTTTTATTTATATTAGCAATTTTTTTTATTTTTTTTAATTTTAATAATAGTTTTAGTGAATTATTTTTATCTTT
>Ga0115000_10001661_pt1 | contig 19449 bp, 14 predicted proteins | sample ArcticOcean_MG_C_6_FD_89690 | JGI IMG/M metagenome (GOLD analysis project Ga0115000, IMG submission 89690) | Marine microbial communities from western Arctic Ocean - ArcticOcean_MG_CB8_128 | ecosystem: Environmental > Aquatic > Marine > Oceanic | place: Arctic Ocean: Canada Basin | collected... | reverse complement strand
GGCGAGCCATTCGGAGCAGAGCAGGCGGCTGGTCCAGATCGGCACGTGGGCACTGGCATCGAGTTTGCCGGGGGCGCGCTGCACTCGCAGGGAGGAGGCCATGTTGCCCTGGAATGTGCCGCCGTACTCGGAGCGGATGCCGCTCCGCTCGAAGCTGCCACCAAGCCGGTAGTCGTCGTTGAGTGGTGAATAAATCGACACGTAACTCCGGCCGCGCAGCACTTCCTGCTGGCCCGGCAACACGTCGACGATGTGCAGCTCGTTCAACTCGAGTTGACCGGCGCGCAGTTTGTAGCCGATGAAATAAATCAGCAGCGAAAAAATCGCGACGTACGCCGGGAAGGTCAGCCAGGTGAGCATCTGTTTGTTGATGCGCTTGAGCCAGATACGGTCCACCGGCCCGATGATGATGAGGTACGCCGCGAGCAGCAGCAGCAGCCAGACGATCGGCAGCTTGCTGACCTGCCGGCTGTCGAGCATCGCGCCGTAAACGCCGTCGATACTTGAGCGGCCATTCTGTTGGGGGGCTTCCTTTTCAAACCAAACAGCAGGAACCTTTGCCAAGCGCGCCCAAAACCAGGCGCGGTTTGTCCACGACTTGAACGGCTCGCGTTCGGGGTTAAAGCCCAGCACGCTCACTTGGCCAAGGCCGCGGTTGGCCTCGGCTGCGACCGGCCGGTTGTCGAGCTCGAAGAGCGCCTCGCCCTTGGCCAGGCGCACTTCGGCGGTGGCGAGTTGGCCGGCGGCAAAAGTGGCGTCGGGGCTGCGGATGTTTGGGTATGCGCCAAGCTGCTGCCAGGCTGGAAGAGTGATGTCGCTGTCGCCGCCGGTCTCGGACCAGCGATGCAGCGTCTGGCCAGCGGCGGAGTTTTGCACAGGGCCAAACCGACCGCGAATGAGGCTCGCCAGCCACGGTGTGCTGGTGACATCGCCGGGCTGGTCCAACGCCAAAATCAGATGCCCGCCGCCGAGCACCCACGTCGAGAGGGCGGCGGCCTGCTCGGTGCGGAGGTTGATGGCTCGGGCGGAGTTGAGGTAGAGCGCGTTCAGCCCGCTCAACGCGATGGGGTCGTCGGGAAACGTGTCCAGCTGCAGATGACCGATGCGCGGGGCGAATCGGTCGTTATCCCATTTGCTCTTGAAGCGTGTCTTGGGCAGCACCGGGCCGCCAGCTTGCTGGCCGCTCAACGCGCCGACGAGGACAACGGTTGAATCAAAGCTGTCGAGCTTGAGTTCGTCGTTTTTGGACACAGTTTTGCGGCCATTTTTCAGCTTGGCTGACCAGCCGGCGTTGGTGTCGGCGAATACCGCAAGCGTAAACCGCTTTCGTGTGTTGGTGGCCAATTCGACGTTGTAGCTGTAAACAGGGTTGTCGCCAAAGCTTGGCCGCAACTCGACTTGCCCGTCGAAGGTGGGGCCGTCGTTGAAGATCTCGAACGTCACCGGAAACCACTCGCCCTGCCTTGCCTTGCCGGCGAACCCCATGAAAACATCGAACTGAACCTCGCCTCTGGCCAGGCTGCCGCCCGCGAGGAGGCAAACCAAGCCCAGCTTGGCCAAGCGGCGGGGGAGTTGTGGGGTGGCAGCGTGCACGTTTACTGGCGTGGAGCTAAAAGCGTAACTAGTTCGCGGTCAATCCCGAACACTCAAGTTGGCGCTGTCGCGAATAAAACATTGCGGACGGCGGCGTTTTTGGGTTCCCTCGGCCGTCCCATGAGATTGATGGCGAAAATGAACCACAACTTGAAGAGCGCCTTGGCCACAGCTATGGCGTTGACGACCTTTTCCGTAATGGCACAACAGCAAGAAAAACTGGCGGACGGCCTTTACGCCGAGCTCGAGACATCCAAGGGAGTCATCTTGGGAAAGTTGGAATTTGAAAAAACCCCCTTAACCGTTGCCAACTTTGTTGGACTCGCAGAGGGAACCAAGCACTACTCGAAAACCGGCGGCGCGCCGGCCGATGCCAAGGGCACGGCGTACTACGACGGGTTGAATTTTCACCGGGTGATACCCAACTTCATGATCCAAGGTGGCTGCCCGCTGGGAACCGGCACGGGCGATCCGGGCTACAAGTTCCCGGACGAAATCGATTCGTCGTTGACACACAGCAGCCCCGGGATTTTCTCGATGGCCAATTCAGGTCCAGGCACCAACGGTAGCCAGTTTTTCATAACCCACAAGGCTACGCCGCATCTTGATGGCAAACACACCGTCTTTGGCCATGTCATTAAGGGGCAGGATATTGTCAACACCATCGCCAAGGGCGACAAGATCAACAAGGTCAGCATCAAGCGGGTTGGGGAAAAGGCCAACGCCTTCAAGGGTGACGAGGCGCAGTTTGCTGCGCTGCGAGCTACCATCAAGTCGCCGGAGGACAAAAATAAAGTCGAGGGCGAGGCGTTTCTTGCCAAGGTCAAAAAGGAGGAGGGAGTGAAGACCACCGCTTCCGGTCTGGCCTACAAGGTGTTGACCGCCGGAACCGGTGCCAACCCGAAAGCCACAAACCAAGTAACCGTGCACTACACCGGCAAGTTGATCAGCGGCAAAGTATTCGACAGCTCCGTCAAGCGCGGCCAGCCGGCGACCTTCCCGCTCAACCGCGTGATCCCCGGCTGGACCGAGGGGCTGCAGTTGATGAAAATCGGCGGCAAGTCGGTATTCTACATTCCGTCCGATCTGGCGTACGGCGCGCGCGGTGCCGGGGGAGTGATCCCGCCAAACGCCACGCTGACCTTCGAAGTCGAGCTGCTTGAAATCAAGTAAGCGGCCAAGCGCTTCACGCGCCTTCGGTTTTTAGCGACTTGACGAAGCAGGCGGTTCGTTCGCAGGCGGTTTTGATTTGTTCGAGGCCGGTGGCGAAGCAGCAGCGCAGGAAGCCTTCGCCGGCATCGCCGAAGGCGTTGCCCGGCACGCAGGCGACGTTCTCCTCTTTCACCAAACGTGACGCGAACTCGGCCGAGCTGAGGCCGGTCGATTGCACGCTGGGGAAGGCGTAGAACGAGCCGCGCGGCAGGTGGCACTCGAGCCCCATGTCGTTGAACGCCTTGACGATGTAGTTGCGGCGGAGCCGGTATTGCTCCTTCATTTCGGCTGCCGGCTCGGCGCCGTTTTGCAGGGCTTCGATGGCGGCTTCTTGGCTGATGATGCTCGCGCACAGCATCGAGTACTGGTGGATGCGCATCATCGCCTCGATCAATTCCGCCGGGCCGCAGGCGTAGCCGATGCGGAAGCCGGTCATCGCGTAGGCCTTGGAAAAACCATGCAGAAAAATCGTGCGATCGGCCATGCCGGGCAGCGACGCGATGCTGGTGTGCTTCCCCTCAAAGGTCAGTTCGGCGTAAATCTCGTCGGTGATCACGAGCAGGTTGTGGCGCTTGGCCAAGCGGGCGATCGACTCGAGCGCTTCGCGGGTCATCGTGCCGCCGGTGGGGTTGGTGGGGAAGTTCAGCACGAGCGCCTTGGACTTGGGCGTGATCGCCCGCTCGATCGCCTCGGCGGTGACGGCGAATCCGTCTTTGGCGAGGCACGGCACGGCCACCGGCACGCCGTGGGCCAGCGCAATGCCGGGCGCGTAGCTGACGTAGCACGGCTCGTGGTAAATGATCTCGTCGCCGGGATCGATGATCGCCCGCAGCGCGATATCGAGCGCCTCGCTGACGCCGACGCTGACGAGGATTTGCGTCTCCGGATCGTAGCTCACGCCGAAGCCCCCGGCGACGTAGCCGCTGATGGCCGCTCGCAGCTTGAGCAGACCAAGGTTGGATGTGTAGCTGGTGTGGCCGCGCTCGAGGGCGTAGATCGCCGACTCGCGAATGTGCCACGGCGTGACGAAGTCCGGCTCGCCTACGCCGAGCGAGATGATGTCGGGTCGCCCTTGCACGAGGTCAAAAAACTCGCGAATTCCGGAGCGGGGGATGCGCTGAACCTGCTGGGCGACAGCGTCGCCGGGCTTGAAGTCGCTCGACATGGCCGAGGGGTCAGGCTGCGGCCTTTTTTTGCTGTCGCTGGAATGTCGGCTCCGCTTGGCCAAGCACGACCTTGTCGGTGACCTTGACCGAGATGATGTCGGTCGAGTCGGGGATCTCGAACATCGTGTTGAGCAGCAGTTTCTCCATCAGGCTGCGGAGGCCGCGAGCGCCGGTGCCGCGCTTGATGGCGGCCTTGGCCAGCTCGGTCAGGGCGTTGTTGGTGAAGTTGAGTTTCACGCCGTCCATCTCGAACAACTTGGCGAACTGCTTGATGATGGCATTCTTCGGCTCGGTCATGACGCGGACGAGTTGCTCCTCGTCGAGTTCCTCGAGCGACGTGTGCACCGGCAGGCGGCCGATGAATTCCGGGATGAAGCCGTAGCTGAGCAGGTCTTCCGGCTCGATGTGCTTGAGGATGTCCTTGTCCTCCACGCTGGGTTTATTGTCACGCTGGGCATCGTTCTCACCGGAAAATCCGAGCACGTTTTTGCCGATGCGGCGCTGGATGGTTTTTTCGAGACCGACGAATGCTCCGCCGCAGATGAACAGCACGTTGGTCGTGTCGAGCTTGATGTATTCTTGCTGCGGATGTTTGCGGCCTCCCTGTGGCGGGACGTTACAGACGGTGCCCTCGAGAATCTTCAGCAGCCCCTGCTGCACGCCCTCGCCGGAGACGTCGCGGGTGATCGAGACGTTCTCGGTGCGGCGGGTGATCTTGTCGATCTCGTCCACGTAAATGATGCCGATCTGGGCGCGCTTCACGTCATAGTCGGCTGACTGTAAGAGGCGCAGGACGATGTTCTCGACGTCGTCGCCGACGTAGCCGGCCTCGGTCAGCGTGGTGGCGTCGGCGATGGCGAACGGCACGTCGAGCATGCGCGCCAGTGTGCGGGCGAGCAGCGTTTTGCCGGAGCCGGTTGGGCCAAGCAGAAGGATATTGCTCTTCTCAATCTCGATGTCGTCGCCGTCGGTGTTAGTGGTGATTATCTTGTTGTCGCCCTTGGTATTGATGGTGAGGCCGGACTGGATGCGCTTGTAGTGGTTGTGCACTGCTACGGCCAGCGTCTTCTTTGCCTCGTCCTGGCCGATACAGTGCTCGTCCAGCCCCGCCTTGATCTGCTTGGGCTTGGGGACGTTGAGCTTGATCGACTTTTTCTTCTCCTCAGCCTGCAGTTCCTTGTCGAGGACGTTCTTGCAGACGAGGATGCAGTTGTCGCAAATGTACACGCCCGGCCCGGCAATCAGCTTGCGGACTTCCGAGTGGGATTTACCGCAGAAGCTGCAAAGGGTGATCTGTTTGGGCCGTGCCATGGTTGCTTGAATTATTTCTTCTTTTTCTCGTCCTTAAGACTGGCAACGTCCTTGCGCGACTTCACCACCTCGTCCACGAGACCGTACTTCTTCGCTTCCTCCGACGACATGAAATGGTCGCGGTCCGAGTCGGTGCCGATCTGTTTGACTTTTTTGCCGGTGTGCTCGGCGAGGATTTTGTTGATGCTGTCCTTGAGCCGCAGGATCTCCGCCGCCTGAATCTCGATGTCGGAGGCGTTACCCTGCGCGCCGCCCCACGGCTGGTGGATCATGATGCGCGCGTTGGGCAGGGCGTGGCGCTTGCCCTTGGTGCCGGCGGCGAGGAGCACGGCGCCCATGCTGGCCGCTTGGCCGATGCAGTACGTGTTCACGTCGCAGGTCAGGAACTGCATCGTGTCGTATACCGCCAGCCCAGCTGTGATGCTGCCGCCCGGCGAGTTGATGTACAGGTGAATGTCCTTCTTCGGTTCCTGCATTTGCAGGAACAACAACTGCGCGATCACCAGGTTCGAAATCGTGTCATCGATCGGCGTGCCGATGAACACGATGCGATCCACCAGCAGCCGCGAGTAGATGTCGTACCCGCGCTCACCGCGGCCCGTCTGCTCGACAACCATCGGAACCAAGAAATTATTTGCCTTCAAGCCTTCCCTCATGTCCGGAAACCATAACGGCCCCGGCTTCCCTGCGTCAAGCGCTTGGCCAAGCGCGGCTTTATTCCCGGGCGAAGGGGCCGTTGTTGCCGATGGCGTGAATGGTGTTTTGGATACGGTGGGAGAGGTAGGCACCATCCTGCGCGTCGATTTTGTATTCGATCTGCATCTGCATAGTTGGCTTCATGTCGGCGATTTGCAGCAGGACGGATTTCATGTCGGAGGACAGCTTCACGCCGGTCACCTCGACGCGATCGCGGCCTTGGCTGCCGTCGGACTTGTAGTCGCGCGAACCGTAGTTGCTCGTGCGCCTGTAGCCCCAGCGATGGACGGAATAGCTATCCGGATCGGCGGCAGTCTTCGCGTCGAGCGCGTTCGTGAACGTCAGCGAGATGCCTTTCTTCGTCGCGTGGATGGCCACCGGGAGATGCACCGGTTTGCCGGTGTGCTTGAGGCGGTAGAAACCACCTGGCCGAGTCTTGTTGCCGGCCCAGCCGAAGAGGCCGCAGGCGTAGAGTTGGCCGTCGCCGGGGTGGAAGCGGCCGCGCATCACGCCGGTCGGGAAATCAAAGTCCGGGATGCGAACCACGCCGCCTTGGACACGGCCGTTCACTTTTTCCTTCATCACCACGTACACGTAACCGGTGCCGTAAGAGAGGTTGATGAGTTGGCTGCCGAGTCCGCCCCACTTGTCGCTGTTCACCCAAAGCTGCTGGGCGGGGGAGCGGTCGAAGTCGTTATGCATCCACACCATTGGCGAGGTGATGTCGGCCTCGGTCAAGCCTCGGTGGTAGCCCATGAGGTTGCCGTAAAACTTACCCTTCTCAATGAGGTTGATTTCGTTCTTCGGCGTCCAGTGGCCCTCCTGGTCGCTCACGTAAAATGTGCCGTCCGGATTTACGCACACGCCGTTCGGCGCGCGGAAACCGCTGGCGATAATCTCGGTGGATTTGCCGTCCGGCGATACCTTGAGCAGCGTTCCATGCTGCGGCACCAACGCCGTCTTGGCGTGGCGAGCGGCCTTAGCGTAGTAAAAATTCCCGTGTGCGTCGGTCTGCAAATCCATCGCGAACTCGTGGAAATGCTCGGTCACCTGTGCATCGTGGTTGAACGCCCTGTAGTAGTCGGTCTCGCCGTCATCGTTGTTGTCGACCAACTGCGTGATTTGGTCGCGGCAGGTGACGAAGATTTTGCCCTCGACGATTTTCAGGCCAAGCGGCTGAAACATGCCGGTGGCGATGCGCGTCCACGTGAACTCCTGCGGCTTGCTGTTGATGCCGTCAACGAGCCAGACATCGCCCATCCACGTGCAGACTGCCGCGCGATCGCCGCCCTCGAAAAAGTCGAACCCGCCCAGGCGCATCCACGAGCGATACGGGTTTTTGTCCGGCGCGGTGATGACCTCGGTCACGAACGCGCCCGGTTTGCCCATGCGCCGCGGCTTGGTTTTCATCGACTCAGGCCAGCGCCGTTCACTGTCGGACTGCACCAAAGCGACAAGATTTTCCGGTTTGCTGTTTTGGACCATCATCGATCCGAACATCCCGATAGAACCCTCCTTGATGCGGGAGGAAAAAAGTTTGAGAGTCACGGGTTCGCCGGGAGGGATCCGCAGTCGCAGATGGCCTTCGGAGGTGGGTTCAAATTTTGTTCCCTCCGCACCACCGACTACTCCCACGGTTAACTGGTTGTCGTAAACGGCGATTTTTTGATCATCAACCGTCCTTAGTTTTGGTTCAGAACCAGCAACGTGAGCGACCTGCAAAACGAGGTCTGTATCACGTTTGGCGATGTTAATATTGCGAATCACCACCTTTTGGCCGGACAACAGTTTTGTAAGGGACGGCGACTCGAAAACACGGACGTTCCCTATTTCGTAATAGAGGATTACGCGATCATTGTGAAGGAACAGTCCGCGCCATTGGCCCCAGTCGCGAGGGAGAGGGCCGTACGGTTTGTTGTCGAGGCCGCGCAGGCGCGGATCCTCAAATTGATCCGTGCCTGGTCTGGCCCAGCCGGGAGCGACCGGGTTGGTGAAGAGCCGTTCGCCGACGAGCTTTGGGTGCGTGCCGTGGCTGCCGTCGTAAACGATGCTGCGCCAATCGATGAATTCGTCGCCGCTCCACGCCGCTGCCATCCGCAGCGTGTCGGTCTCGAATACCACAAACTCGCTGCCCTTGGACACGCCGCCCGGCCCGTCGTCGAGCCGGATTGCGATGCCCTTGTAGGCGATGTTGCCCGGGGCGGCCTCGATCGAGGCGCTGAGGTACGGGCCGTAGTTCATGTCGATGTACGGCCTGCCGGTCAACTCGACGTCGTCCGCCTGGCCAAGCGCGGAAATGGAGAAAGTAGCCGCGATGGCCAAGCTCGATGGGATGCGAAAAAGGTGAATCACGGCGGGGAAAGTAGGCAACCCACGGACCACAGCCAAGCTCAAACATGTTGCTTCATTAACCAACGTCGAAGGCGAAGTCGGCTGTTTAGGATTCCCCCCCGCTTACCGTTGCGGTTTGGAGAGGTCACGGCAGGCCTCGGCGACTGTTTCGAGTTGTTCGAGGAATTTTTCCCGCTCGGCTTCCGGCAATTGCTCCAGCACGTGCGACTGCAGGCCGATCGCCTCGTCGCGGATGGCCTCGTATTTCCCCCGGGCCACCGGCAGCAACTCCACCCGGTTGGCGCGCCGATCTTTTTCGTGCGGTCGGCGTTCCACCAAGCCGTTGGTTTCCATGCGCTCGAGCAGTGAGGCGATGGTGTTGGGGTCGCTGCTCATCGCGTTGGCCAGCACCTTTTGCGTCAGCCCGTCCGGCTCGGATTCGAGCAGCGTTCGGATGACGGTAAACTGGTCCGGCGTCAGCCCCATCCTGGCGATGCGTCGACGGAACGCCTGGTTCAAGCCGTACCACGCGCGGCGCAGCAGCACCGGCAGCCGGCGGCGGCCCGGCGCGTCGAGCGGCATGTCGGCATCGGCTTGGGTAAACTCATCCATGCGGCCGGGAGGCTGCCACGCTTGGCCAAGCGGCACAAAATTATTTGGCCTTAGCCGGACGATTTGCTAAGAACAACGCTCCAAGCACGACAGCGGCCCCGAGCAGTTGCTGCCCGCCCAACGCTTGGTCAAGCAGCACCCAGCCCAGTGCTGCCGCGAACACCGGCTGGAGCAGCAGATTCAGCGATGTGAGCGCCGCCGGCAGGTGGCCGAAGGCATACGCGATCAACCCCTGCCCGGCGAAGTGACTGACCAGCGCAAGGCCGAGCAGCACCAGCCAACCGTTGAGCTGCGTCGTCCCCATCGTCTCGCCGCTGGCCAGCGCGGCGGCGAGCATCAGCGGGACGGCAAAGAGCCCCGACCAGGCCATGATCTCCTGCGGTGAGCATGTCTCGCGCAGTTTTTTCACCGTGAGCATGTACGAGCCGTACGAAATGGCGGTGAGCAGCGAGAGGCCGTCGCCGAACAGTCGCTCGGGGTTTAATCGAAAACTGGCTCCCATCAGAATTGCACCGCCGGCAAACGCCAAGCCAAGCGCGACGAAAAAGCTAGGGGCGATCCGCTCGCCGAACAGGCGGCCGGCCCACAGCGTCACCCACAGCGAGGCGAAGTTGGCCAGCAACGTGGCGTTGGCCACTGTCGTGTACTTGATCGACCAGTGCCACGACACCAGATCGATGGCAAACAAAAATCCGGCCAGGGCCAGCAGGCCAGTCGGTCGGCGGGTGCGCGCGCTTTTTTCTACTTTTCCCGGAGCGGCAAGCAGCACGAGCCACATGAACGGCAGCGCGAAGAACACCCGGTAAAAACCAATTGCCGCCGGGCCAAAACCTTCGTCCAGAGCCAATCGGGCGAACACCGGCGCAAAGCCGATTGCCAGCGCGCCGCAGACCAGCGCAATTGTTGGTGCTGTTCGATAACCCACCGCCGTCAGCGTAGGAAAAGGGTGCGCGGTGCGCGAGATTTACCGACTCGCGGCACTTGGCCAAGCGGGGTAGATTCGGTTGAGCGTGATGGATTGGCGGCGATTTTTTTTGCGGCAATGTGCTGGCTTGGCTTTGGGGTTTTGGCTTGGGGTGGGGTGTGTCCAGGGGCCAGCTGAGGCGGAGTCGCCGCTCGCCGCCCCCGTGCTTGGCCAAGTGGACACGGCGACGATTGATGCGTGCATGGTTTGCCACAGCACACGCGAGATGCAGCGCGGGCCGGTGCTCGACGGGTTGCCAGAGTGGTACTTGGCGGAGCAGTTGCGAAATTTCAAGTCGGGTCATCGCGGCAAAAATCCGGCCAACCGCGCCGAGGCGCTGATGGGTTCGGCAATGGCGAAGGTGGAGACCGAGGCGCAGCTCGCCGCCCTGGCGCGTCATTTTGCCGAGCGCAAGCCGCAGCCGTACATCCGCGTTGTTCGCGGCAACATCGCGATCGGGAAGGCATACTACGCGACTCGGTGCGCGTCGTGTCACGGTGCCAAAGGCGAGGGCAAACCGGAGATCAAGTCGCCGCCGGTGAATGTGCAGGAGGATTGGTTTTTGCTCGATCAACTCCGCAAGTACGCCAACGGCCAGCGCAGCGTCCACCCAAGCGACGCGGGCGGCTTGATGATGAAGGCGACTCTCGCCGGTTTGTCGCCGGGAGACTTCCAAAATGTGGTCGCCTACATTGCGCGGGACTTGACGGTGACGCCGCCGTTGCAAAAAGTCGGCCCGCCGAAAAAGTAAACCGATGGCAAGCGTTCGACTCGAAAATCTCTGCAAAAACTTTGGCGCCGTTCGCGCGGTGGACGGGGTGAGCCTTGAGATTCCCGATGGTGAGTTGATGGTGCTCGTCGGGCCGTCGGGCTGCGGCAAGTCCACCCTGCTGCGACTCGTCGCCGGGTTGGAGGACGCGACGAGCGGCGGCATTTTTCTCGACGATCGCGAGGTCAGCCGCGTGAAGCCGCAGGATCGTGACGTGGCGATGGTGTTCCAGAATTACGCGCTGTTCCCGCACCTCAACGTCGAGCAAAACATGGCGTTCAGTTTGAAGTTCCGCAAAGTGGCCAAGCCGGAGATTCGCTTGCGCGTCGCCGAGGCGGCTGAGGTGCTGGGCCTCGCCGGCCTGTTGCGCCGCAAGCCCGCGGAGTTGTCCGGCGGGCAGCGGCAGCGCGTGGCGCTTGGCCGGGCGATGGTCTGCAAACCGAAAGTATTCCTGCTCGACGAGCCGCTCTCGAATCTCGATGCGCGGATGCGCGCCGAGATGCGCGCTGAGATCGCGGAGCTGCATCGGCGGCTCGGCACGACGATGATTTTTGTGACACACGACCAGACCGAGGCGATGACGCTTGGCCAACGACTCTGCGTGCTCGACCTTGGCCAAGTGATGCAGATTGGCCCGCCGATGGACTTGTACCGGCGTCCGGCGCACCGGTTCGTTGGCGACTTCATCGGCACGCCAGGGATGAATTTCGTCCGTGGCCGACTCGAGGAGCGCGCCGGTGGGCTAGCCTTTGTCGGGAGCGGTGACGGCTTGGCGCTTAGCTTGGGCGGCGACTTGGTCAAGCACACGGGAGGCGAGGTGGAGATGGGCATTCGCCCGGAAAATATTTCACTCGCCACCGACGCGGGCGACGCGACGGGGACGGTGCAAGGCTGCGAGATGCTTGGCCACGAGTCGCTGCTGCGCGTGCGGTGTGGCGACCACGAGTTGGTGGTGCGAGTGCCCGGCTCGGGTGCGGGCGGCTTGGTCAAGGTCGGGCTGCGTTTCGACTTAAACGCCGCCGCTTGGTTTGCCGCCGCCACTGGCCAAGCGCTGGATTAGAGGCTGTTCGCCCGCGTTTTCACCTTGGCCAGAGAGGCATGTCTGCGCCGTTGATTTCGCGCTCGATGTCTGGGCGGCGGTTGCGGATGAAATCGCGGACGGCTTCGAAGCGGACACCGCGCCACTGGTAGTCGCTGATGTGAGGTGTGACCATGGCCTCGATGCGCTCGGTTTCGGCGAGGAGCTTTTCCTCGTGCCAATGCTCGGCCATCAGCTGCTTCATCGTCGCGGCATATTTTTTCCGGACGGATGGAATCTGATACAGCTTGTGGGCGACGAGACCCTTGAGGCGGACGGAGCGAGGCGAGCTGCGGTCGACACGCAGGCGGCTGTATTTCTCGAACAAACAATCGGCGCCCCACGGCATGAAGTGGAGCTTGCCGGTGCCGGGGTTGAGGTAAATGAAGTAGTTGTTGCGGTTGCCGGAGTAGCCGTCCCAAAAACTGAGCAACCCCTCGAGCGCCCAGAACTTGTAAAACGCCTCCTCGTCGATCACCTCCCAAATCGCATCCTCGTAGTCATGCGCGTTGGTTTGCAGCTCGGCGACCATTAGGAAGTCGGTGCTTTCCGGGCTGATATTCAGGCCATGAATCGCGAGTAGATTACGGCCCTTGTGCAGCTTATCCCGGTGCTTGTTGATGTTGAACGCCGCGAACGTTGAGTTGGCGCCGTCGTCGCCGCTGCTCGTGGCTCGCGAGTCCCACTGCGCGTTTTCCGGCGCATTCATCCGTGCGACTTCGTGGCCATTGATGTAGGCGATGAAGCCGTCGTCGCACTTCATCCGGAGCAGCAGGTTCTTGGCGGCATTGATCGAGTCGAGTTCGCCGAGCTCGAACGGGAAACGCAGATACAGCGACGTGGCTTTGTAGTGCATCTGCCCGACGAAGTTGAAATTGGGCGTGATAAGCTTTTCAAACCCTTTGCCGACTTCGTAGCCGGCGCCGTTGGTACCGGCGACCCAGCTTGAGTCGTCGAAGGTCGGCTTGAACCACTGGGCATCGTGCTCGCCGCTGTCCGGCACCCAGGCGCGCCCTGGCACGTCGCCGCCGAAAAACGGCTTTCCGCTTCCACCCTGTATCGCTTTGATGACCTTGACGAGATGCTCCCGACCTTTTTTGTCATCACCGGTTTTTCGTTCAAAACTGCCTTCCCATTCCGGATAAAAATCCACGACAGTTCCCTCGAAGAGTGTGCCTTTGTCGCTACCAAACTCTCGCTTGAGAAGTGGCTCGCGGACGGTCTCCACGTGGCAGTAAACGCCGAGGTTGCGGCCGTTGACCGTGACTTTGGCAAAGGCGCAGCGCGAGCCAGGCGCCCCGGCGGCATCCCAAAACTCGTACCCCATGAATTGGCTCACCAAGCTGGCGTCCTGTCGATTGTTGTTGAATGTGAGATTTCGCAAGCCGTCGATGTGTCCCTTTTTATCTGAGTAATCGAGCTTTACCTTGAGCGACGGGCGGGTGGTGTCCTGCGAGCCGATAAAGCCTTTTTTGCGGAGGCCCACCTTGGGGTAGGTCACGCCATCAATCGTCACGCTGGCCTCGACATACGAGTAGGGAGGAGGCGGCGGTTCGAATTTGCGGCTCGGCGGCAGCGCGTTTTCGCGCGTGCGCCGCTGGTAACGGATCTTCTCCCAGTCCGCTTCTGAGAGGGCGATATTGACCTCGAGCAGACGATCCTTCGGGAACAGTTCATCGAGCTTGAGTTCCTTGGCGGGAGTGCCATGGAGGGCAGCAGTACAACCAAGACCAACGGCGATTAATCTTAAGGTATTAATCATGAATCGATCACTTTCGAGGCACAATACTTTCATTCGCTTATACTCGGTTACATCGGAAAGCCGAGGACTGTTGCGCCCCTCCTACAAAAAGCACAGCCAAAATATGTCTAATCAAGACCGGCCAAGCGCTTGATTTGAATGTTGAGGCGCGTTGGGCGTCTACGGCATTGACTCTGGTGGGGGTTCGGTGGATTTTTGCCGCCGCGATTTCACAGATGAAACTTCGATACACAATTACAGGTTTGATGACAATTGGCTTGGTGCTTGCGGGCACCGTGCAAGCCAAGCCGCTGGATATTTGGATCAGTTCCTTTCAGGACCAGCTCTATTACGAGAGTATGGTCAAGCTGTACAAGGCGAAGGTGGACAAGGCGTTCGAGGCCAAGGTGCAATCGTTCGGGTTCCGCGAGATGCCGGAGAAACTGGCTGTGTCGATCAAGACCGGCATCAACCCGCCGGATGTGGTGCAACTCGACGAGGTGCTGTTCGGGGCGTTCCTCAGCGGTGATGTACCGTTCGCCGATCTCAACGCCCGTATCAAGAAAGCCAAGCTCGACAAGGACATAGCCAAGAGCCGCCAAAGTTTGTTCGCCTACAAGGGTAAGACGTACGGCATCCCTCAGTCACTCAGTGCGATGGTGGTCTATTACCGAGCCGACCTTTTGAAGGAACTGGGCATCGACCCGGCGACGTTGACGACGTGGGACAAGTTTGTCGCCGCCGGCAAGACGGTCGTGGAGGATCACGGCAAGTCGATGATCGCCCTGGACCCGACGTACTTTGGCATTCTGCTGCGGCAGCGCGACAGTGACTTGTTCGACCGGGACGGCTCGGTGTTCCCCGACCGCGAGGCGGCGATCGAGGTGCTGGGCTGGCTGCAAAAACAGATGGAGTCCCGCGTCGGCATGGTGCCGGAGCGCGCGTCGATTTTTGATCCGCTGTTTTTCAACAGCGCCATCCAGTACGGCGAGGTGCTGACGGTGGTCGGGGCCGACTGGTACGGGCTCGATATGTTGCAGCAGTTCACCCCCGACCTAAAAGGCAAGTGGGGCGTGATGCCGCTGCCGGCGTGGAAGCTGCCGGACGGGCGGTTGAGTCGCCGCACATCGACATTCGCCGGGCAGGGCCTGTTGATCAACAAGGCCAGCAAACAGCAGGACGCAGCGTGGAAGTTCATCGAGTTTGTCATCACGGACAAGGAGTCGAACGCACGCCGGTTCCTCGACGGCAACAGCTTCCCGGCGTACCGGCCTGCGTGGAAGGACGAGCGGTTGCTGCAGCCGAGTGAGTTTTTCAACAACCAGAAATTTGGTGAACTGCTGGTGCGTCTCGCGCCGGAAGTGCCGGAGGTCGTCAGCCACCCGAATCGCGCCAAGGCGGTGTTCCTGTTTCAGGAAACTTTTTTCACGTCGCTCATCTACGGCGAGCTCAAGCCGGCCGAGGTGCTTGACAAAATGAAGACCATGCTCGAGGCGGCCGAGCCGGGCCTGTAAGTAAGCTAGGCGCACTCATGCCCGCAGCCAACCAGCGAACTCCAGTGGCGCGCTGGACGCCGTTTTTTTTCCTGCTGCCGTTCCTGTTTTTCCTGCTGCTTTTCTGGGTGATCCCGCTCGTTGGCGGTGTGCAAATGAGCCTGCACGCCAACGGTCTTGGTCAGGCGGAATACGTCGGCTTCGCGCATTACAAGGCTTTGGCCAACGACGAGCGCTACGTCACCGCGCTTCGCAACAGCTTCGTTTACACGCTGGCGTCGGTCGTCGTGATCGTGCCGCTCGCGCTCTGGCTGGCGCACCTGCTCCGCGCGACCTTCCAGCGGCTCCGCCCCGTGCTGACCTTCGCCTTGCTGCTGCCGGCGCTGACGCCGCCGTCGGTTTTGGCGGTGCTGTTTTTGATGGTGTTCCACGGCCGCAACGGGCTGCTCAACCAACTGTTTGTGATGCCGCTTGGCTTTGAGCCGGTCAACTGGTTGAAGGATCCTGACTTCATTCTGAGTGGCTTGGTGCTGCAAACCGTGTGGCGCTGGACCGGCTTCATGACGTTTTTCATCCTGGCCGGGATGGAGGGCATCCCGCGCGTGTACTACGAGGCGGCACGCTTGGCCACCGGAAGCCGATGGCGGCAGTTTTGGCACGTGACATTGCCGCAGCTTCGTCCGGTGCTGTTGTTCGTGGCGGTGTATCTGGTGGTTGATGGATTCTCTCTTTTTTCCGGCGCATATGTGCTGCTAGGCGGCTCCGGCGGCACGGCTGACGCGGGGCTGTTGACGGTCACGTACGTATTTCTGAAAACGCGATTCTTCGACTACGGCAGCGCGTCGGCGATCAGCATTAGCCTGTTGCCGCTGATGGTGCTGGCGCTTTTTGGGTGCCTGTTTTTAAGGAGGCGAACAGTATGAGTGGACAGGAGAAAACTCAGCGTGGCGCTTTGTCGCTGTTGCTGCTCGGCCCGTTTTTGTTGGCGGTTCTGGTGCCGTTTCTGTGGATGGTGCTGGGAATTTTTAAGACAAACAACGAGTTTTTCCAGCCGTTGGCCAAGGCGTTTTTCCCGGCGAACTACGACTGGCAAAACGTGACCGAGTTGCTTGAGGGCAGGTGGGTGCCGTTTTGGGATGTGTTCGGCAACTCGCTGGTGGTGTCGCTAGGACAGGCGTTTGGTGCGGTGACTTTGTCGGCGATGGCCGGGTACGCCTTCGCGCGGTTTACGTTTTCCGGCAAGCGTCTGTTGTTTGTGTTGGCCGTGGCGTTGATTCTCGTGCCACGGCAGCTTTTTGCCGTGCCCTTGTTCTCGTGGGTGAACGAGCTTGGCCTGAGTGACTCGTTACTTGGCGTGATGCTGCCTGGCGTGGTGACCGGCCTTGGCGTGGTTTATTTCACGCAGGTTTTTCGACAAATGCCGGAAGAGTATTTGCAGGCGGCGCGGATTTGTGGTGCGACGGAGCTGCAGGTGTTTTTGACCGTGCTGCCACTGGTGTGGCCGGCGCTGCTCAGTTACGGGATGATTCATTTCATCCTCGCCTGGCACGAGCACCTTGTCCCGATGCTGGTACTCACGACTGAAACCAAGCAGACCCTGCCGCTGGCCTTGGCCAAGCTCTACGACGTCAGCCAGCGAACGCCGCAGGGCGTGCAGATGGCGGCGTCAACCTTCGCAGTGATCCCGACCGCCGTCCTCTTCGCCTTCTGCTACCGCAAATTCAGATCTTCCCTCTCCGACATGCTGGTGCATTGATCGGCTACTCTTCATCCTTGGCCTGGTTTTGGGAGATCACTTTTTTCTCGAGCTCGTGGGGCATGTACTCGTAGTGGCTGAATTCCTCGGCGTGCAGGCCGCGGCCGCCTGTGAGTGAGCGTAGGTTGGTGGAATAGTGGTACAGCTCCATCTGCGGCACCTCGGCCCGGACGACTTGGAACGCCCCCTCGGCGTCCATGCCCAGGATTTTTCCGCGGCGGCTGGAGAGGTCGCCCATGACGGCACCCATGAATTCCTCGGGCACGCTGACCTCGATCTGGGTGATGGGCTCGAGCATGGAGGGTCGCGCGGACTGGATTGCTTCGCGGAAGGCCTGCCTGCCTGCGATTTGGAAGGCGACGTCCTTGGAATCCACCGGGTGCATTTTGCCGTCGTAAAAGTCGATCTTCACGTCAACCACGCGGTAGCCGGCGATGATGCCGTCTGTGCAGGCGCTGTTGACGCCTTTCTCGACGGAGGGCACGAACACGCGGTCCACATTCTGGCCGACGAGGGACTGGGTGAACTCCACACCATGGTCGCGTGGTGCGGGCTCGATACGCAACCACACCTCGGCGAACTGGCCGGCGCCGCCGCTTTGTTTTTTGTGACGGTACTTTGCCTCGCCGTTGTTCCGGATGGTTTCGCGGAAGGGAATCCTTGGGGCGGACAACTCGATCTCGATGTTGAACCGTTCCTTGACCCGCTCCATGGCTACCTGCAAGTGCAGCTCGCCCTGGCCGGAGATGACGGTCTGGTGCAGCTCGGAGTCGACGTGATATTGGAATGACGGATCTTCCTCGTGCAACGCCGCGAGGCCGATGGCAATCTTGTCCTCATCGCCCTTATTCTTGGGCTTTAGCGCCTCGTGGATGCTGGGGTTCGGGTACTCGATGGGCGGCACGGTGACCTTGCGTTTGGGTGAGGTGAGGGTGTTGCCGGTGTGGGTGTTCTTCAGCTTGACAAGCGCGCCGATCTGGCCGGCGTTGAGCTGCTCCACCTTGTCGCGGTTTTTGCCGTTGAGGATGAACATTTGGCCCAGTCGCTGGGGCTCGTCGGTGTTGGCGTTGACGATGTCCTCGCCGGACTTGAGCGTACCGGAGAGCACCTTGACAAAGGACAACTCCCCGATGTGGGATTCGTTGATGGTCTTGAAAACAAAGGCGGCGGCCTCCTTGTCGTCGAGGCTGATGGTCACCTCTTCGCCGTCGATGTTCTGGGCAACGGTCTCCATGTGGTCATCCGGCGAGGAGGCGTATTTGGAGATGAAATCCATCAACCGCGCTATGCCGACATTTGTCTCGCTGGAAGTGAAGAACACCGGGATGAACGTCCGGGATTGGAACGCCTTGTGAAGCCCGCCGCGGAGTTCCTCCTCGGTGATGCCCTCGTCGAAAAATTTCTCCAGTAGCGTGTCGTCCGACTCGGCAACGAGTTCAATCAACTGGGTGTGCAACTGATCCACCTGTTCGCCCTCCTCGCCGGCGGCTTTGGCTTCGTCGTATTTGCCGCTGCCGTCTGCCTTGAAAGTAAGCTTGGCCTTGCGGATGACATCCAACATCTCGTTGTAGCCCGGTCCGGGGTTGATGGGAATATTGATCGGGAAAAATCGCGCCCCGAACGTGTTTTTCAAATCCTTGAGGATTGGCTCGTACTTTGCGTTCTCAGCGTCAATGCCGTTGACGACCACCACCTTGGCCAGACCGAACTCTTCGGCGAAGTTCCACACTTTGGAGGTGCCAATCTCGATACCGTGCGTGGCGTGGACGACCACCACCGCCAAATCGGACACCTTCAACGCGGCGCGGCTCTCGGCGATAAAATCCAGATAGCCCGGTGTGTCGATGATATTGAATCGGCTCTCCAGCCACTCGGCATGCAGCAGCGATGTGTGGATGGAAAACTGTCTCTCCTGCTCGGCTTTATGGTAGTCCGACACCGTGGTGCCCTCGGTCACGCTACCGAGCCGGTTGATGTTGCCGGAGCAGGCTAGCATGCATTCGCCAAGCATGGTCTTGCCGGACGAAGCATGACCAACCAAGGCAATATTCCTCAGATTTGAATGAGTATAATTCTTCATTATTAGTTAATTGGGTAGAGAAGAGGAGGCAAAAGTAGGCTCCTGAACAATGGCATTTGCAAGCAAGAGATATTCACCGCAGACCCACTCCCCGATGGAGTTGAGCGCAACTGTTAAGTGCCCAGTTAGTTAGCGGGCTATCTTGTTTTTTCGTCGCGCTTGGCCAAGTGCTCCCTTACCGTTCCGTGCCAATGGCGATCATCAAGCCCTTCCCAGCCCTTTTGCCCGCTACCGGGCGTGCGTTCGAGATCTGTGAACTCCCGTACGACGTCATGTCCACCGCCGAGGCACGACAGATGGCAGAGGGGCGGCCAAGCAGTTTTCTGCACGTCAGCCGGCCCGAGATTGACCTACCCGAGGGCACCGATCCCACCGACCCGAGCGTCTATGCGAAGGCCCGCGAAAACCTCGACCGTCTCATCGCCGAGGGCGCCCTGCGTGCGGACGACCGCGCGCACTATTATCTTTACAGGCAAATCATGGCCGAACACAGCCAGCTTGGCCTTGTGGCGGTGGCGAGTTGCTCCGAGTATAGCGACAACACCATTCGCAAGCACGAGTTCACGCGACCCGCCAAGGAGGACGACCGCGTCGCCCACCTCGAGGCGCTCGACGCTCAGACCGGGCCGGTGTTTGTGACTTACCCG
>Ga0115000_10001658_pt1 | contig 19455 bp, 25 predicted proteins | sample ArcticOcean_MG_C_6_FD_89690 | JGI IMG/M metagenome (GOLD analysis project Ga0115000, IMG submission 89690) | Marine microbial communities from western Arctic Ocean - ArcticOcean_MG_CB8_128 | ecosystem: Environmental > Aquatic > Marine > Oceanic | place: Arctic Ocean: Canada Basin | collected... | reverse complement strand
ATTGCTTCTTGCAGGGGCATTAGTTCATCGGTGACTTGATTTATTGCTTGGCCTAAGCCCTCAATTGGTTTGAGGATAGCCTCGAATGTGTCGAGGGACACGGCCTTCATAACTGTGTTCACGGAACGATAATCCTTGATTAACTTTTCAGCGTTGAATTGAGCAACAATGTTAAAGAAGACTTGGGATGCGCCGATTCGTGTCATATATTCATCCCCCTATGCTTACTGTATGATGCCGCGTTGTTTTAACAATGCGACTGCATCGCCGTCGCTAATAGTCTCTCTTTCTTGTCGTCGTTGCTTACGACGAGCCTCCATAGAAGCACCATCGCTGGATGAATCACTTTGGGACGATTGGATTTGTTCGTGTATCTCATTGAGACACGCAAGGTCATATTCCATACGATTCATTCCTCCCTTCGTGGTATACTTTTCGAGTAAGTCCGAGGGGAGAACGCCTTTGTAAGACGAGCAAAGAGCGGGTGCTACTTTACTCAAGAGTCCAAAGGGACTGCGCCCTCCGGTTCTTCGCTTGTTCCACGGACAAAATCGAAAATATCCATGAGGGTATCACGGTCAATGTGGTTGAGGTCTGTTTCCTCCATGAGACATGGGGGGACAAGGTATCGTATTTGGTCTTCCATTGCGCCACCGGCGTCTTCGAGACCTACGAGGAACTCTTCTTGTTGTTCAGCAGTCCATGCTGTATTGTCCGGCCCAAAATGCCGGAACTTACGGAATGTTTTTGCGAGTAGGGTCTCGAACTTCAAGCGTTCCATACCGCTCGCTTGTCGAACCCAAATCTTTTTGCTTCCTATTTCAAATTGTTTCTTTAGCACTACCATTTTTCTTCACTTCACTTTTCTTTGCTTTACTTTTCTTTGCGGAGACCTTTTTCTTTGGTTCCACCTTCTTTTCAATAACTGCTTCTACCACTGGTTCGACATCATAGAGGTCGAACTCGACTGGTAGTATACCCAACTTGGGTTTAGTGCCTTTTTTAAGGGCGGAGAGTTGTTGGCCTTTAATTGGTTTCTTATTATTCATACTTAATCACCTCATGGAGCCTCAAAAAATATGTATGCTGTGACCCTACTTGGGTCTTGAGCACTACGGACATATTCAATGTCATACATTTCAGCGGCAGTTGGGACACTCGTGCGAAGTTCGGTTTGCACAGCCGCACCAATAGTAGTAAGAGTTCCATTAACAGTCAACACTGTTAATTTTGTTGGGTCAATGACTGGCATATTAAATCACCTCATACTTCGGAGTATTTAATGTCAGTTGCGAGTGCTGTTGAAGCGGTAGTATGTGTCAAAATAATTTGACTCATAGTATTGGTAGTGACATCTAAGAGAGCAACAAAGTTCATGCTTAGGGTTGAGGTATCTCGACCGGAAACATTGAGTGAAGGTGCCTCCCATCGGACCTTTTGAATACCGATGTTTAGGCTTTGGGTGGCATTAGTAAAGTTAAGTTGAACTGCTGGTTCAGCAATAGCACCGTCGAAGATTTTACCACCTGTTGTAAGCATCATGTTGTAGTCGGGCGTATTGCCACCGGCAACAGTATTTGCGATAGAGAACTCGACGCTCCCAGTAATTTCTCGAACCTGTGGTTGAGGTTGTCGGAGGTATGTTCGGCTACCGATTGAGCAAGCCGCATCAGTATCGAGGTTCGTAGAGAACTCAAGACTTATCGACTTAATAGAAGTGACCGTGGTGGATGAGGCACCTGCCTCGGAAAAAGAAACAGTCCCATTAGCGAAGTGGAACCCATCAAGTGCGGCTCCACCGAAGGTAGGTGATGCTATGAGAGTAGTGAGTGCCGATTCGGATTTGCCGGTAAAGTCAGCGGAGATTGTAGCGTATTCACCATGGGATGCGGAGATTGAAAGAGAGGACATACACATACCAGTGTAGGTATGTTGCTTTTCTTCTCGACCAACTTCAATAGTAAATGAAGGGAGTAGAAGTGTATTTACTTCTTTCCATGTGTGAACAAAACCACTTATTGTATAACCAGTAGCGGCGGCGTCAACACCTCCGGCGTCGTATTCATCTCCGTAGAGACCATAGAGTAATAGTCCGAGAGTGTCGTCGGGTTGCATAACAAGGTTAATTCCACCTTCGGAGTATTCCTTGCCGTTAACCGACTTAGCCACACCGTAGCGGGACATATCATTACGAGCCATCATGTCAAAGTTATATGAAATTGATTCATCATCGACTTCACCATAGATTTTTCCAGTTGCGGTCATAACCGAGGCGGTTCCATAGGAACGAATACCACTGACGGTCGTGTGTTCGGGCGTCAAAGAGACATAGCGGTTTGTAAAATTAGAGGTCATAGAGATTCACCTTATGTAAGTCTACGAACCGGTTGTCATTTAAGGGTTTCATCTGTGGAGCATGTTTAGACGGCGCATATATGTCACTTCAAGACGGTGAACACAGACTACTTCGTCGTCATCCATTTTGGTATCAAAGTTAATTTCATAATTCGTAAGGCTGTCAGTGTTGCCTTTAAGTCCGGTATTCGTATAAAGTTCATCGAAACAATCTCCGGCAATCTCCATACCCATGCGATATGCGTTCTTGTAATCCGTTCCTCTTGTCGTAATGAAAAGAAGAACGGTGTAATTCTGTTCAATTCTCGTTCCGCCGAGCGTAGTAAAGTCCGGCGAATCCAACTTACGCATGATAACATGCACTGATGGTTGGGGGATGCGTGAAATCATTTGCGATGATATGTCATATCCATAGAGGATTGACGCGCTACCTACTTGATTTTTTAAGTAGAATCTCTTACTGTCTCGCAATAATTCTACGATTGAAAGAGCCATACGCATAAGGCTATCTGTCACGAATGGAGAAGTTGATAGTTCGTCGGGGCTAAATGCCCCAAAGGTAGTGACATAGACATTGTTCCATAGGATTGTCCCGTCATCATTACCCCACTTGATTACCTTACTGGACCCTGTGGCCCCAGTGACTTGTAGATAATTCACTATACCGGCATCATCCTCGATAATCTCACGACAATACATGGTGGCTACACCTGCCGCAGTAAGAGTTAAGCGAATCATAATTGGCACTGACTCGAATGCGTCAGCCTGTCCTAAATCAAGGTCAGTAATTGTCTCGCTGGTTGCACCAACGAGTCGTAGAGTCTGTAAGTCTCCGGTGGATTGGACTTGGACTTTGTATGTTCCGTTGTCAAGTTCCATGAGGACTGTTGTATCGACAGGTGCAACAGTGAACTTAAAGCACGCGACGATAGTGTGTTCATTAGTGGCTGGGATAACAGACCAGTATTGACCTGCTCCTACATTGGCAATTTGCCAAGCCCCACCAACGGCTGAACCATCCGAGCCAGTCCCAGTGAGGGTAAAGGACTCATTGTCTTGACCGTATTTTGTAAGGGCGATTGGGTCGCCACCATTCATTCTACTTGTCCAATACTCGATTGTCGTCGCTATACTCATCCCCATGCCTCCTTTAGTGCTTCGGTAATACGCTGTTCTATTTTAGGAGCCGCTCTATCACGAGCCTTGCTCAACCAATCAAGAGGCTCGAACCCTCTATGAGTCATGTTGCCTCCCTTGGCGTTAATGAACCCGCCACCAATGGCACCCCATGAAGCGGAGTTCTTTATTGTTTTGAATGTGAATCCATACTCAAAAGGCTGTGCCCCATACTCAAGTATAGCGGCTAATTTACCACCACGAGTTCCTTCGACACCACCGCTCTCGATTGGGTCGGACCCAAAACGAACCTCGGCTTCATTTTGTCTATTAGACCCCAATTCAACTATCAGTGAGTCAGCAACTATCTGTCCCATTGCTCGCAATTTAGGTCCAGTGTCTCTCTTAATTTGAGATTGCGTGGGGCTTATCTGTTCCCGTAGAACTTCTTTGATTGCTTGAGCCATAATTTTACCGGACTCATTTTCCATGCGCTTTCGCATGTTATTGAAAGGTTGGTCCTTCATTGTAAAGTGAACCGATGATTCACCCCTTGTCATGTGGACATCCATATCAATCCACCGTTCCTAAGTGTGCAAGCCGCTTGAGTTCTCCGGTTCCACGCATTCTTAGGATGTTGGACCGAACTGGGTCAGCACCACCTTGGTGAAATGCCGCATCGTCTTCGAGATAAATTGAAGACGCAAGGTCGGCACATACTTCTCGGATAACTGCGGCGAACTCGCCTTCTTCGACAGTGACTCCTGTTGAGTGGGGATAAGCAATGCCAGTGACGCCTGTTAAAGTAGGCGAGGCTACACCAGTCCATTTGAATACATCACCATCTATGTTTCCAGTTCCAGCAGTGCTAAAACCAGCAGTGCTGAGTAGCGTGATAGTGACTGCGCCAGTAGCGACTGCACCATTGAGAGTAGAAGAAACGATAGCACTGGATGGTGAGTCTCGCCCGTAGTCACGGAACTCTTGGTCAATGCTAATACTGGCTCGGCGGATTGCACTTGTAATGCGAGTTAATGCTCGTGCCTTTTGAGCCGAGTCAAGTCCTAATCGAATAGAAACATCAGTTGCCGTGCAATATCCCATTTCAAACCATCCCCGTAAAGTCAAGCCCCATACCTGCGGCTACGAAAAGCAATAGGATTTTAACACTTGAATGTAATTTGGCAATTGAAACCATCATCTCGGTTTGAGCCGATGCCATTTTTTCAAACAGTATATCGTGCTTGTCAATTCGACTTTCTAATGATTCGATACGAACATCCTGCACATCATCAGTTGCCATTTTCAATCACCGCTTTTGCTTCTTTCATACGAGAGATGAGGTCGGCTCTTGTTCCATCAACAGCAAGGCCGTTGTCATTGGCAAGTGCCATTAACTCACCTTTCTTCATTCTTGACATTGATGAAATAGAAGGTAATTTTTCTGTAAGGTCTTTGAGGTCTTCGGCCAAATCCATAACTTCATCGAGTGTGATTTTTCCATCAGCCATCAATTTTTTATATGTTTTATAACCGGCAAGTCCAAGACCTACGGCAATAGCGGCAAGTAGTATAATCATTTCAGTGTCCATATATATCATTCCTTATATTCAATCTGTTTTACAGCAGATGTTGGGATAAACGAAAACGGCTTGTCTTCGCCTATCCTATATACTGCGTAGCCGTGGGGCGTCTTTTGAAGGTTCACATTAACATAACACCTTTCCGGTGGTAGGTATACAATTTTTCCTTTTCTTTTCTCTTCATTCATAGTAATCATCTCATCAAGGTATTGGTCCAGCCATAAGAGCAACTTGAGCCGCTATTCTGTTGATTGCCTCTCCTATTGTATTCGGAGGAGCACCGGCCCAATCGGGGGGGTGAGCGGAAGGAAACGGGTCGGCTTCGGCTTGACCCTGTGGAATGTATGGGACATCAGTAAGATTGCTCGCTGATACAATGTCGCCGTTGGCATCCGATACAAGAACTGCATTGGTTGATGCTGTTTGACGAATTGTTCCTGTCACATCTAATTTTGCCTGTGGAGTAGTATTACCTATACCTATATTCTGTGCGCTTGTCACCCACATGGCATAAGCCGCACCCGTTTTGATAGCGACTACATCAACAGCCCTTAAGAATAGGTCGTCTGTTGCATAGATTGTAAGGTCATTACCTGCTCCATTTGAACCGAGATTTGAACCCGAAGCCCAAGTTATGTCCATTCCATTTACCATTGTGACCTGTCCTGTTAAAGCAAGAGTAGCCTTTCCTTCAACTGCGGCGATAGCGGCGGCATCGTTGTAGGCAGTAGCACCTGCGGCGATAGCATCCAACTTTGTTTTGTCACCATTAGCGAATGCTCCTTCGGACGGAGGTTGTTGCGCGCTGTCAGCCTTTGCGCCTTGTGCGGATGTTGCATAATCGGATGTGTCGAACGCTTTGACTTGAGCAAGGTTCGTGACTTCACTATCCATTAACGCACCTGCGGCAGTCACATTTGTTGTGTCTGTCACATCAGCACTGGCTTCAATACCATCTAATTTACTTTTGTCGGTGGATGACATAGAACCTGCCGCACCTGTTGTAGCCGCACTAATACCGATTGTTCCTGTGGCTGTGATAGTCCCACCGGTGATAGGTGCGCTTGTAGCAACGGATGTGACTGTGCCGCTACCTCCTCCACCACCACCACCACCTACTGCGCTTGACCCAAAGTATAATTTGTTGGAGTCAGCACTGTTCACCCATATTGTTTTTGCTGGATTAGCGGCTGATGGATTAGCACCAACAGCGGTGAACTCCATACCTGTCGGGTCAATAAGACCTGTGACTGTTAATTTGCCGTCAACAAGTAGGGTAGAAGTAGCCGATGTCCATGTGAACTTAGCGTCGGATGTAAATATACCACCCGCATCCGATAATTGCACTCTACCTACCGGTCCATCGGAGGGAGTGATTGGGAATGTATCGGACATCAATGATACATAAATACCATCGGATAATTGTGAGAAGTTCCATGAACCCTTTATGGTAGGTCTACGAACCGAGATTACTGTGCTTGTAGCACCGCTACCTGCCGTGTAATGTCCCACTAAGACTGCATCAGCCTCGACCGTAAGACTATTGACTGATAGCGTCCTATTGTTGGGGACTGATGCTTTGTTTCCAGCGGTAGCGGGTGTTCGGATAATGAGATTATAGAAGCGGGATTTGAATGGTGCTGTCCCGTAGGTAGTATCACCCGTGACTGGGACTGTCCAGTGACCATCCATGGTAAATGCAAAAGTGGAGAATCCTGCATCAAATACAGAACCACCAATAGCAAAAGTAGAAGTAGTTAAAATCTCAAATACCTTGCTTGCATTTTGAGTTGCTGTCCCTGTTGGTGAGGCATTTGGTTGAAGTATACTGTTGACTCCAAGGCTCATAGAGTAGAAAGTAGCCGCACCGTGCGTGGTGGACATTGGTGTATTGTATTCGGGAGTAAAATAAGAGTTGCCAGTAGTAGTAGTTATTGGATAAGGACCATCATCGAAGAAACACTGCCCAGCCCCATTTGCCGAGGTATTGAATGTGTATGTGATAAGGCTTTGCGAAGCAGTGGGTATGACCGCATTAGCACCGTTATGAACATACTTATTACCACTAAGGTAAGTGCCACCGAAGGTGATGGTATTATTACTGCCTGTATTATTTACTAATTCAGTATCGAGGGTAAAGCCCTGTGTTGTAATACTTGCTTCTAATTGAAAGTTAATTGACGCGTCGACTGTGACTGTTGCTCCCACTGCCTCATTTGATAATGTAGTCTGTGTAGTAGTCAATACATTGCTGGCGATATTACTTATGTCAAAATTACCAGTATTCCCAAGTATACCAGTCCCAGTAATTCTTATTTGCATACCTGCTTTGAATCCCAAGTCCTCCCAATTTGTATTGGAGAGTATGATTGTATTAGTTGCAGTAAAAGAGATAATAGTGGATGATGTTAAGGAGGCTGAGTTATAACCACTGTAAGTAATTAACTCAGTAAGACTTAGAGACAAGTCCCAAAGTATACCAGCGTAGCCTATGTTCAGTGCTAAAGTGTCGGGATGACCAATATAAACAGTGTCACCCGCCAAAGGTATTCCAGTCGAACCTGTGTTATCAGCCAATGTGTTCCAAGCAGTAGCAGTATTGGCACTCGTAGCGGCACCGTTTCTCACCCAGTATCTATCGGCCATTTAGAATCAACTCATACAAGGCGTGTCTTTGAACTGCCGGTAGCAAAGGTAGAGTTCCCTGCATCCGCAATTAAAGCCATCGCCTCATCAGCGCGTTGCTGAAAAGTCAATATCTGTTGCTGAAAACGCCTATCGTATACTCTTTGCTGGTCTTCACTATAATACGATGGCACAGTGTCTATGAGTATGTTAAGGCAGTCAAGGGCAACCAACATTTTGATTGCTCCTTCTTTGAGTTCATCACTTACTGCATAGAGAGTAGAAACCCCATATAGAGTTCCACGAGAAACCTTGTTAACTTCGTTGGTCCGAATGGTAATCATCTCGGATATGGTGTTCTCATTCAAACCTCTCGGTCTGTTGAGGACATCACGAATGTTGTCAGTGGTTATTGCCATTATCTACACCTATTCCCCATCTGTCGTTAAAGTCTTTTGGCACATCAAGTAGAACTGTGCCTTTTGGAGCACTATTTTCTCTACCCATGATAAAGACCAGTTGGGTTTCGGCAATTAAGCGAGCGAATCTACTATTAGGAACCCAATAAATACTACCGAACTCAAGTAAATGAGCCGGATTATCTGGACCTTTACGAGAGGCAGGTATTGCGAGTCTAAAGAGGTAGCCTTCACCACCCTCCCAGTTCTCAAGACGGTGTTCTAATTCCCCAATGCTTGCGCTCGGGGGTATAGGTATGTTCTTCGCCTTAAGTTGTTTGACGAGTTGTGCTTTATTCAAGGAAAATCACCAGTTATCAAGCGACAACGCCTGTGATTTTGAAGATGCGATTGTTGGTTCCGCTTGCGGCACCGTCTTGCATCTCGTGAATAACTGAACCCATGTAGGAGGTGAGTAGCCAAGAGTAGCCGATACCTTCGATACGAGTCAATTCGGTTTCGGTAAATCCGTCACCGTTGTATTGGAAGAACTCAGCAGTCTGTGAGCCGCCAATCAAGAGGAGAGCGTCACTACCGATAGCACCAGTTGCACCGAAGTCACGAGTGTAATAGACACTTAGTGAAATCATGGTGTTCAATCGCTCTTGGAGAGATTGAAGAACATTCGTGTAAAGACGAGTGTTCAACATTTGAGCACGGCATGATGCTGGAAGGACAAGAGCAAGAGGCTCATTGCCGGAGACACGAGCGTTCTCGAAGATTTTGTCCATAGCATTGAGAACATCGAGTTCTTCGTCAGCGGCGGCATTGCCCCAAACAACTCCACCAGTAGTAGCGGCGGTTTGTCCTGCACCTGCGTGCAACTTAGCGAGGATGTGGTTGTCGATGAGGTCAGCACGGGCTTGAACGATTACCATTTGTTGACGGTTCATGTTTTCCCATGTTTCGCCACGAAGTAGTGTGGAGTCAAGGAAAACACATCGGCCTTGTCCCTTTTCCAACTTGACTGAGTAATTAGCCGTTCCGATTTTGGTCGGGTCAACAATTGCGTTGTCATCAAGGGGATAGGTAAATGTTCCCTGTGCTCCAGTATACCAAGTAAAGGTAAGCCAAGGGACAGTTCGGGTTCCAATGATTTGAGTTCCAATAGCAAGCGTAGTAGAGTGCAGTTGAATAAAGTCACGGAGCGTTTGTTCAAGCACAGCATCGCCCTTTCCAAATGGTCCGGTCGCGGCTGTGACTTCGAGTATTTCTTCTAATGATTTGTTAGCCATATTTTTCACATTCCTTTTTTTTATTTATTCATTTTATGCTTAAGCAGTCAATGCCTGTGAGGTATTGATTGCGACCAAGGAACCAGCGGCGATTCCTGTGTGGAGATTCATGTTGACACCTACTAATTTGTTGGAGCCAGCAGTTGCGGTAATTTGACCTGCGGTAGTAGCGTAAACCAATTCACCGACAGCAAGGTTGGTATCGGCTGATTGGACGAAGACAACACCGGTAAGAGGAACTACTGAGACTGTTGCCCCTGTGAGTTCAAGTGCTCCTGCGGCGTCTCTACTTGATTCGTCAATAGTGACGAACATAGCGAGTGCTGTGGCGACTGTTGCCGACATTGTATTTCCTGCTCCGATTCTGCATAACATTCCCATAGAGAAGGTTTCAGTTGCGAGCACATTCATGCTGATTGGTTCGTTTGTAAAATTGCTTGCCATAATAATCACCTATTTCAGTTAAGTTCCTCATACAATTTAGCCTTTTGCATATCGGCTCCAGCCATAACAGTATTGTAGGCGTTGGCCCAACTGTTGTAGCATCGTGCGTAGAGGGATTCGGAGGATTCGACAACTTTACCGTTTAGGTAGTTGGCGACAACTGGTTCAGCGGAGGACTGTGAAGCCTCTACTGGTTCGGAGGATGCAGGAGTAGCGGCGACCATATCGACCACTGCTTCTTCTACAACTGGTGCAGGTCGGGATGATTCCCAACTTGCGATAACGGATTTAAGAGTATCTACTGAAAAAGCATCGTGACCCTTTAGGCCCATATCGGATGCTGTTTGAACGAGAGCCAAGCGACCGTCTTCGGCACGGGCGACTTCAGCGGCTTCGTATTCTGCAATTTTTGCTTCTCGTACAACGAGTTCTCCTTGTAGTGCTTCTAATTCCGAAGCAGTTGTTTCGATTTCATTTTCGTCAGTCATATTGTTCACCTTCGAGTAATTTACGCTACCTATGGGTTGACACTTAAAGGTTTCAGTAGCAATCACCTTCTCCGCTGTTTCTATATTAGCGTCGGGGTATGCCGGTCTGTGGACAATAGCGAGATGGTCGAACTCAAAATCATCAGCGAACCATAGGGTAGGCCGACCGCCATCCTCGTCGGCTTCGATAATCTCAGTAGGGATTCCTGTTCCACCAATAGATACTCCGTAATCGGGGCGCATCCATAGACCGGATTCAAGAGAGGCAAAGAGTTCTGTTCGGTAGACTTCGGCTGAATATCGGACTTCATATCCTTTTTCGGTAGCATGATAACTGGCTTCTGTGACAACGCCTACTGTGGCTTCATCGACGCCGCCATCCATGTTTCTACGGAAACGACCCATCTCGGCCTTGGGATGATTGAGTGTGACATCCGCACCGACCATTTTAGTCGTTAAGCGGGAGGCGAGTTCGGGTTTGATTCCCCAATTATTCTTATTGAGTCCACTTGTAAATGCAATTCCAGTAATACGCATAATGCTTTTACCGGTGCTTGCTTCTATTCGTGCCTCGATTGTTTCGATTTCAATATCACAGGTCACTGCAACTCGGACACATTCACCGTCAACCAGTTCTTCTCCGATTGCACATTGACCGTCACAGGATGCTTTCTTTTCTTTCTTATGATATGCGGCTTCTTCGCTTTCTTCTCCGAAGTCATGGTCGGAGTGAGCCTCCATACATTGCGCTTCGGTATAACCTGCTTTTTGGCAACGAGTCATAAATGTCCCATGGTCCTCATCATTAGTAGGTGTAGGCAGTGCCGCCTCTACTGTGTCTCCACATCCGCAGTCACATCCACAACCCATACCACTTTCTACGGTATCGGTTGCTTTATCATCATTTGCTTCTACTTTATTAGTGGACCATTGACGACATGACCAGTAGCCCGCAGTCGTTTTGTCTTTCTTTTCCGCACAGTTATGGCGGTCACGGAAAGCCTTTCGACGCTTAGGGTCGTCACGCTTAATCTCCATGTTGGGGTCTCCGAATCGGACAATGATAACAGTGCCTTTGCCATTTTGAACATATACTGCGAACTTTGATTTTTCTTTAGGTGTGCGGAATGGTTTATTGAGTGTGACCTTTCGACCTTGATATTCAGCGGCGGAGAATGTGTCTCCCCAATCTTCGTATTCTTCGTTCATATTACTCACCTTTGATTTTTTTACCAGTGACAAAGTTCTTCTTTGTTTTCTTTTCTATTTTGTCAATTTTTTTTGATTCAACATCGAACCAAGCATCTAAAAAATCACAGCGTGTCAATTTATTCACTTACCTTTTGTCTTAAAGTCATCGTCGCTCATTTTATGAACGGGGGTTAATTTGACAATGGTTTCCTTATGCTTTTCAACAACTTGTTCGTGTTCTTGAGCCGAGGTAAGTATAGCCTGTTCGTGAAGTTGTTCGGATTTTTCCATAGCAATTACATGCTCTTTCTTCATAGCATCTCGAATCCTTTCGTGTTCCATCTCGACGCCCATGTTGTCAATCTCAATAGATTGTTCGGCCTCCCACATACGGAGAACTGTCATGAGAGCGGGAACTGCAACACCACTAATGATTGCTAAAAGTGCAATGAATCCATCAAGGTTCATTAAAACAACCTCGGGTTTCCAAATACCCATAGCCACTACTGAACCTGCGGCAAGAAGCCATAGATAGATTGTGGGTAGAACGGTTCGTTTAACCATCCTGTCATTAAAAGTGTCACTTTTTTTCATAGTATCATACTCCACCATTGTCACTTGGGGCTTTACTTTCTTCGGGGGGTTTGTTTTCTTTGTCACGGGGCAACTCTCCTACATTACTATCGGAGGATGGTGTGTTATATCTTTGTTTGCCGAGACTGGCCTTTTCAGCAGGTAGGCTTAAGTCAAATCGTGCTTCATTCAAAGTGGTGATTCCCGACTCGTATGCCATAGTTGCTCGTCGTGTTTGTTCAAATGGGGATTCTTCATCCATAGGTTCAAACATAACTTTCGGCAAGTCCGATTGTAGATGGGCTATACCAAGAAGTTCTAAGTGTTTAGAAAAGAGTGCGTTCATAGATTGAGCGAGAATTGATTGTAGACGACGAATTGCTTGGACTGACCACTGACTTGCATTGTATGTGGCGGCGAAGGTCGAGCCTTTTTCTTGACCCATACTTACACGAGGGACATGGAGCACAGATGAGATGTCAGCGTTGACTGAATCCATAAAGCCGGAGTTATCGGGTATAGTATTCTTTAAGTCCACGAACTCCATTTTAACATAGTGTGGGAGGATAGGCACTTGGTCCGAGCGTAGCCCGTCGAGTAAAGTTCCTACTGAATCCATAACATAGTTAAGACGAGCCTCGGCTTCTTCGGGGTCATTGATATTCTCAACTGCTTCGGGACCAATGGTGATGTATTGCTTGGTCAGTGAGTCTTCAAGAGCAATGCGATTATTCATACTGTTGTATTTTGCACGGATTGCTTGCTTGAGTGCGGTAAATCGAGATGCTCCCCATACACCGTAGGTCCAACGACCTAAATGGTCTCTAAGCCAGTTGGAGCGGTAATCAATACGAATGTGTAGTATTTCATCGACTGGGTATATCTGTGGGTCACGAGCCTCTTCTCTTAGGAGATACTTACGAGCCTCCATAATTGCGTTTTCTTTATCAGTCTGTGTTGAACCGGTGCGGTCATCCATAATAGTAATTTGAGCAATAGGTAGGGATTGTAGGTTTGTAATACCCTCCTTGCTTGTTCCTACATACTTTGAGATGTCGTTTCCATACACCATGAGATTACGCATACCGTTAATGAGCAGGTCATCAAAGTCAAGCGTTTCTTCTACGAGTGTTTTAATAGCGAGTCGGATAGCGGAGTTCTTACCACCGATAACTTGATACTTGTTTGCTGTGAGACTGATTGTTCGGACTGCACCGTTAAGTTCGGGGTCGTAGTTGAGCATGTCATCGTAGAGGTTGAACTCATTAGTATGGTCGAAAGTATTACGAAGCCCCTCGGTATTCTTAACGATGTCGGGGATTCCTGCCGCCATAACTGCAAACGGACTATCGGATTTACGACTTGCCGTAGTATACACCGGAACTTTAGATTGTTCTTGGGCCGAAATAGTCCGAGAAGTAAATGGATTCCACCATGCCATGGTTTTATGCAGATGTCGGATGTTATTTGAACATCACTCGTGTCAAATACTCTTTTTGTTCTATTTTCTTTTATAAAATAAGTAATTAAAAGCGCACATACTTTCCGCCAACAGGACTACGGGTGGATTTGGTAGGCTTTTTATTCTTAGACCAACCACCCATGCTTGTCGTTCGAGATGCCATTGGCATGAAGTCGGAACGCTTTGGTTTGAACTGGTCTATCGCATGTGCAAATGCCATGACTGTATCGTTATGTTTTCCAACATCTACGATTTCACCATTTTTCCATACATGGTTTTCCAATTCATCAAGTATTATACCTACCTTTTGCCGGATGTCGGCAGTTGCGAACGGGAAAACGACAAGTTCTCGGTCAAACCATACTCGAAGTCGATTAAGAAGTCCTTGTTTCAATCCCTTATTCGATACTTTGGATGGTCGATAGTCGAGCATACCACCTTTCTGTTCGATAACGGTTTCATACAATCGCTGGAAACCTACATCCTCAGCGGCGACCGGTGCCTTGAACTTATTGGCCCATTCTATAATGACATCGGCTTGCTTGTCCGGCGCAAAGTCGTTTCGTCGCCACATATCAACAAAGTGTATGTAGCCTTCATCATCTTGTCGTAATACTATTAAAACGGAGTAGTCCTTACCTATACCATGGGCTGGGTCGAAACCGAGAATGAAACGGGAACTATCGTTGAGTTGAGCATCGAAACCTCCGACGGCACTTATGTCTATGTTTTTTCGGATGAGGTGCCTATTGAAGACTTGGGCATCATCATCCACGACCTTGCACAGATACTCTTGAGCGAAGGCGAGGTCGTCGTCCATGCTGATTTTTTGTTCCAAAAGAAAAGCGGTAGGTCGGAACTCGGGCCACATTGGGATTAGTTCTACTTCGGGGTCGGCTCGGTGTTCATCCCAGTTGGGGAATGCTGACCATACACCGGATTTCCATACAGCCTTGGCCTTTTCGGATAGCATCTCGGTTTGGTAGAGGTCAGTGTGGGACATTGGTGTTCCTACACAGAAGAGGTATGTTTCGGGGTCATTCATCGGAGTAATTACTTTCTTGAACCACTCACGCACGGAGTCCATTGTCATATCCCCCATTTCAGCGAGAACATCGTCAAGTGCTACTACGGCTGGGTGTTCTCCACGGATAGCGGAACCTACACCGGTTGCTTGAATCCATGCACCGTTGGTAAATGAGATTCGTTGCTTGTTTGACCGGCGTTCATCGAGATACTTTCGCAGTTCGGGGTGTCGCCGTAAATCTGTCTTAATCTCTTCGAGACGATTTGTTGCTTGTCGGATAGATGCGGAGAATAACCACACCTCCATTGGATTGCTGTTATGTTTTTCAAATAAACACATGTGTAATAATTTAACACGAAGTGTTGCTGATTTACTGTGTGAGCGGGGAGCGATAATGCAGACACGATGGACTGCGGCACCTTTACGGTCCCCGTATAATTCCATCCACTCTTCTATGTGGTCAGCCCACTTGTATTCGGGTGAGAGCCATTCGTAGAAGTGGCGGATGTCATATTTGGAGCGTTGAAAATTAAAGGTGGGCATGTTGGTCATCTAATCACCCGCATGTAGCCGCAGTATTTCATTTTTTTATCTATTGGGCACCAATTTTTATGACTGTTGTATTGAGCAGTAGCAGTATGACCGCAATTTTGACATTGCCGTTCTTTTTTATGGAGTGGTGTTGCTGACATTGTAATCACTCATGAGATACGGGGGCAAAGAGAGAACCAATGTAGCCTTCTTTGGAGTCAATTAGATATGCGGCCAATCCTGCCTTACTGGTAGTGTAGCCGGAGCGTGCGTGATAGCGGTCGTGTCCTGCAAGGGATGGCATTTGAATAACAAGGCATCCGTCTTTTTCGTGCATTCGTTGGTGGTGAAGGTGTCCGTGGAACCAAACCTTATGTTCGTTCATGCCCCATAGTTCACGGGCCTCGACAGCCATAAGTGAACCGAGGGAGATTTGCTTAGACATAGTGTCACCGTGAGTGAAGCCGAGCAGTGTGTTTCCGTATTCGATATAACGCCGATTGTTGGAGGTGATAACAATATCTACATCATTAACACCTTCGTATGCGGCGGATAGATACATCATTAGCGCAAGGGATGAGTGACGGTCGTGATTACCTGCCATCATTACAATTTCAATAGGGGCGACTTGTCGCAGGAGGTCAATGTGCTCACGGGCTAATTTGCATCCGGTGATTAGGATTTCAGCAGGGGTGGCGCACATGTCTTGGGGTGTGCCTCTTGTTGTTGTTCCTGCATCATTGTCTACATGGAACCAATCGGAACCAGCACCCACATAGATTTTCTCGGGCTTAGTTGAGATACGGGACACGAGTGTTTCGGTCTTTTCCATGAGTCGCTTGCGTGCCTCCTCGAAGTTATAGGTTTCACCTACTTCATCAGCCCATCCATACTTACCCCAGTGAAAATCAGTGGGACATACTACAAGAGCGTATGGGTTCTTGGCTTTAGTCAAGTTAATTTTTGGCACAGACTTAGGTGCCTTGGTGAGCGTGGACATATGAGCCACATAGTCATCCATGAGAGTTCGCCAGTTCTTGGAGTCTTCGGCCATGCGTCGGTGTTGTTCCTTGGCGAGTTCAGCAACAAGGGTGTGGCGACGCGACACTATGATTTCAGCAATGAGTCCGTCTTGGTCGTCAACCTCCATTAGTTGCTCATTTGTCACGGGCGTTGTTTACCGTGTGATTTTATGGACCCGCTTATATTGTTGAAAGTGCGATTCAGCGATGGTGTGCGCGTGGCATATTTGCGCCGTAGACATTCCGTTCGACCAATCAGCCATAATTTGCCGGTGTCGGTCGCCCGACATAGTGATGGTCCCCGTGGATAAATGCGTGATGTATGTGTCACCTTCTTCATCATAGGTATATGTCCCTGTCTTTGACGGGGATAGTATGTTGTCACGCTGTCGGATAAGTCGCATCTCCCAACCTTTGACGGAGAGGAAAGGGTAATGTTCGTTGAGGAAACGAGCGAATGCGAGATTTGACGGGTGGTCCTCGGGGCTATGCTCGGATAGTATGGTATCTATGTCCATTGAATTGTATGGTATGGTCGCCACTTTATCAATGTTTCCAAAAAAAATTGCCAAAAAAACGCGTGGTGCTGGGCTGTCCCTATATCTGCCTTAACCTTGATTTTTGGCGACCAAAACCAAGGCATACGCCATACAGGTATCGAAAGAGGCCCCTCAAGCCTCCGAAGAAGCAAGAGGGGCGGCACCAGCACCCAAAGTTAATTTGAGGCCTCGATAGGTATGCTTAGAGTCTGTTTATTGAGGGGTATGCCCTTCAAGCAATGTCAAGGTTTGTCAAGGCTGTGATTAAGTCGTCCAAGCGTCCTTCAATCGCTGTCAATCGGTCTTCAACATCAGTGTTGACATGTTGGCCGTTCAAGTTGCTCAATATCTCGGCAACCTGTGCGTTCATGCTGTCCTCAAGTTCTTCGATGTTCCGAGCATTGGTTTGAACCACTTGCTTCAACTCATCGGAGTCATCCCGTAGGACAATGTTCAATCGCTTTTCAATTCGACCTATCCACCGTGTGTTCCTTTCGGTCTCAGCCCTACATCGGGCCACCCGTGTATCAATCATAGCGGTTATACCGCTGATGACTTCTTTTCCATTTATTTCATCATTCATATTTATTCCTCCTTTGTTTGTTTGTCGCATATTGGACTATCATTCTTCTTCATATTTACCGCATATCTCACATACCGGCGTTCCTTCAATGTCTTGGTCATTATACTCACAGCCATGACAATAACAACAATACACACCATCACAGGTGTCCTTCACTGTCATCATGGTCATTCTACTGCCATCCGGCATAACTATGGTTTTTGGTTGCGTGCAATTTGGGTTTTGATATTGTATCATATTTTCATCTCCGTTTTGGTTATAGGTTTCGCCGTCATCTCTTTTCGGGACACACTGTTTCCGTATTGTGCATACTAATCTATATCTACTATATGAACCCTCTCCGCATAATGCTCATTTGACAACATGAACGCTTCATGTTCTCCAGCTTTTATATAGGCTCTTAGTGGTATAGTCTTAGGAGGGACGAACCTTTCGGAATGCCACTTGGGAGAGATTTTTTAATTGCTGGAGAACCCAAACAAAAGTGGCCCCCCATCCCGCCGAAGTGGGATGAGGGACGGCCCCGAATTAACGGTTTATGTGTGCTTCTAATCAGTAGTTGTTTCTACAATCATCACAGCGGGATAGCCATGTGCGGGGGTCTTTCTCATAGGTGTTGAGGCACTCTTCGCATTGAGTGCTTATCGTCTCAATGATGGGGACTACATGTCCCCTTGCTGTCAATCGCAAGGTGTCATTCATATTGACACTGTGGCGGTTCTCACTAAGCCCCTTTGTCAAGTCGGACATTTTAGCATTGAGGCTGTATAACTTGTTTTCAAGGCGGGTGATGTGGTCGGCCACATTGATTATTTCAGCCACACCCACTTGCTTCAAGTTATACAGTGTGTAAACGGCACGAACGGCCACTCGCTTCACAGTTGCTTGGTCACGAAGGACTAAGCCTCGGTGTTGTATATCCAACACGGCATATCCTACGGTTCTTTCAAGGTCTTCGGTATTGCCACCTAATAGGGCGACAATGGCCGTGACCAATGCTTGCATCATTCTTTGTTTTATTTGCATGTTTTATTCCTCCTTTTTTGGTTGGGTCGCTGTGCGACTTATCTAATCGTAGCGACTACTTGTATATCAATAGGGTGGTTGTTTAGATTTGACCTATATCGGTTTCATCGGGCGTCGCCGTAGCGGGGCCGTCATTTGATGCCTATGCCTCAATACAGTGCTTTGAGTGCTTCATACTCTACGGGGTTCGCCCCGTAGCATATAGCACATATTTTGAGGGGTGCATTCATCCATAGTCCGTTCAACTGTCCACATTTATCGCATTTGTCTATTATCATATTTTCATCTCCGTTTTGGGTATACGGTTCGGGACTTTCTACTTCATCCACACTTGTTTCCGTATGTGCATACTAATACATACCTCGTATATGAACTGTCCCCGAATAATGCTCATGGCTTTGCGATAGCAAATATAGTGCCCCGCACCAATGGCCCTTGCTGGGGCAGTGATAGTAATAGTAAATGCGCTTTGGGAGAGACTTGGGTATTATCTTATATAGTCTTAGGAAGCGATTCTGCTTCTGCGTGGCCCTTGGGAGAGACTTTTCAAATCTCCCAAAGTCCAAACATATCGAACCTCGGGAGCGAGGCTGATTAACCCCACTCCCGACGGCACCACGGCCACCGATTGACTCGCCGGTATCATTGACCGACCTTCTCAAGAAGGGCGTCATACAGTGCGACAATTGAACTGATTTGACTTTCCTTCTTTTTCATGGTCCTTGGAACCGGAGTGTGCTTGATTGTGAACTTATCAACGCCGACCCATCCGGTTCGGGCCGATGCTCCAAGACACTCGCCATGCTCGCCACCTTGACCGGTTCGCTTGTTTGCTCCCGACTTCTTGACCGGTCCACTTGAGCGACCTAATGAGCGACCGGATAAGTTGGTTTGCTTCTTAGTATAGCGAGTTCCGATGAATGTGGTCTCTTTGGTTGTTTGTTTTGTATCTACTGTATAATTCTTGATTGTCTCATCATCAAGTGCGTTGATGTATCGCTGTCGGTCGGCCTTGATTCGCTCAAGGAGTTCCGGTGATACCTCAAGGCTCTTTTCATCTATTCCGTAGGCTCGCATTAGTTGTTTGACTGTTGGGGTCATAGTTATCGGACTACATCCGAGTATATGAACATGGTGAACTTATTCTTTTGATGAGGGTGTCGTGCTGATGAGCACTTTTTTGAAGGGGGACTTGAT
>Ga0115000_10001657_pt1 | contig 19487 bp, 14 predicted proteins | sample ArcticOcean_MG_C_6_FD_89690 | JGI IMG/M metagenome (GOLD analysis project Ga0115000, IMG submission 89690) | Marine microbial communities from western Arctic Ocean - ArcticOcean_MG_CB8_128 | ecosystem: Environmental > Aquatic > Marine > Oceanic | place: Arctic Ocean: Canada Basin | collected... | reverse complement strand
GCGCGCGTTGATTGGAACGTCAATCTTCTTTGGCATGCGACCACGCAATGTCAGCGGAATTGTAAAGAATGGCTTAGGGTTCTGCAGAACAACCGGCTCAATGTCCCAATCGTCCTTTGATTTGATATCCCAGATAAGGATTCCTTTGTCGTTAGTCTCACCGTGATTCTGTTGAACAGTTGAACCTGCATACCATACGCGGCCGGCTTCGTCTAAGAATTGACGGCGATGGATGTCGCCAAGCATTGCAAAATCGAAGTCATCAAAGATCGAAATTTCATCCTCACCAAAACTCATTGTCCAATTGGTATCAGTTTGACAACGACTAATCGAGCCATGATACAAAGCGATATTAATTTTATCTGTGTTACTCGGCTTTACCCAGTTATCTCTATCAAAGACTGAGAGGACATTCAAACAAATATCGTCATTTAGATGTGTTTCCCCAGAGTTCTTGAGCAAGTGCAAGTGTTGTAAATCTAGTGCATCTACAATAGGAGTTAGCGCGTCTTGGCGGCTAGTGTTCTTTAGGTTACCATCGTGATTGCCTAAAATAATATAGGTGGGTGCGATGGTCGCTAAACTACGGAAGAAGTCAGAACACATTTCAACAAACTCGGGTGAGATTTGTGTCTTTGTGTGTGCGATATCTCCGCAGTGGATAATATAGTCCACTTCCTGTTCTCGCAATGTTTGATATAGTTGTTCAAATACAATGCGGTATTCATAATGATACTTCAGGTTTTTAATGTGTGTGTCGCTAATATGAGCAAATTTCAATGGTCCCTCCAGACATAGTCAGACATAGTTATGCCTCTACTATACAAGTATACCTTGTTTAGTAGAGGCTGTCAAGTGTTTTTTTTATCTAAGGGCGTCAAGCATATCTTGAACCTTGCGAAGAGGTTCTGCAAGATCTTCTCGTTCTTGTCCCATGAGATACTCGATTACGTCGTCAAGGCGAGCGGCGCCTCTGGCTTCGGGAGAAGCGTCATTATCTGGTCCGGTGACGATCGTTTCGCCGTCCATTTCCATATGGCCCTCGGAAGTAACTTCTTCCATAATAATTTTTCTAAGTTGTTCTTTTGTGATTTTCATAATAGCCCCTTATACCGCTGACAGCAAATCTAACAGTAAATAGTCGTCATTATCTATAAATACTGCATTCTTTTTTCTTTCTCCGAACACGTTCTTTGGCATTGAGCCTACGTCTTCGTACCCAGAGACATCGATTTTATAAAGCTCGATATCATATTTAAGCAACGTCTTAATAATCCGTCGCTCCTTGTCGGCTGCGTCGGGATCGAGTGCAACATAGACGGGAGTATCACTTCTAACGATTTCTCTGATGAGATCTGAATCTGTGCGTATCGTTGAACCCAGAATGGGAACTGCGTTTCCTGCCACCAGCGCATCAAAAATTCCCTCTACAATGGTTAGGTCCTTATTCCAATCTACATATAGGTGATTGAAGACAATATTTTTGGATGCTTTCGGGTTCTTATATTTATATGAGTCTCCATTATACGAACGTCCGACGAAATAATTCACATCGCCATCATTGTCAAAAGATGGGAAAATGATCCTATTTCTATATTCTCCGCTGAAACAATACCCAATCTTCCATCGTACGATATCTTCTCTTGAGACGCCGCGGCTTTGCAAATATCGAAGGGCATACCTGCCTGTGGCTGGAACTCTGTCATGGCAAAGACTTATGAATTCTTCTGGGAGTTCGAGTTTCTGCGGGCTTGATCCAGACTCTGGTTCCATAAAGAGGTCAGCAAATCTTTCAAGATCTGTCCGGTTCGTAATTGCGTCCCATTTCCGTAATTGGATATACGAACCAAAACGTCTAACAACGCGCCTAAGATTACGACCCCGATAATCACAAATCCAACACTTATAAGCATTTTTATCCAAGTTAACAGAGAACTTACGCTTGTGGTGATCGCATGCCGGGCACGAAAAAAGTAATTCGTTGCCTTTGTCTGAGTAGTTTCCAAGCGCTTCATATAATATCTTCTTTGCTTCTCTCTTGTTCATGCACCCTCATATATAAGGTAACATATACTAATGAGACTGTCAAGCAAAAAAAAGCCCCGCCGGAGCGGGGCTTAAAAATGTGCTAAGTAAAGCTATCCCTGCAATGCAGAAATGAGTTGTGTTTTAGTTGTTCGCGTATTCACGTCAAGTCCCTTGGCGCGCGCAAATTCAAGAAGTTCAACCTTCTTCATCTTTGGGCTCCAAGTTCCGCCGGCTACAGAAACAGATCCGTTGTCAGTAGAAACCAACTCAATTTCAAAACTCAATGTTTCGCCGGCGAGTGGATGATTCATATCAAGCAAGACGTCGCCGTCTGATACCTCAATAATCTTTGCTAGAAATGGTCCCATTGGTCCGTTACCTTGCACCGTTCCACCGATCTCAAACTTAAAGTCGTCGCCAAATGCAGTACGTGGAACGTTCTGCACTGCCTTTTCATTACGGTGCCCATAAGCACTTTCAGGGGTGAGCGTCACGGACTTGGTTTCACCAACTGCCATTCCGACCACAGCATCATTGAAGCCGCTAATCATGCGGCCGGAACCAACTTCAAAATTTAAAGCCTGTCCGCGGATCCGCGAGTTATCAAATTCGGTACCATCTGTGAGGGTACCCTTATAGTGGACATTTACATTTTGTCCGGTTATTACTTTCATTTTATCTCCTAGGTATGATGAAAGACCATCATAAGTATATTAACACCGTTTGAACAGAACGTCAAGCTTTTTCTTGATTATTTTGTTCTAAATTAAAGCCGGCTTTTGCTACAACGATTGCGTCAGCCTTATCGTAAGAATCGGGCTTTGGATTTCCGTGCTTTGTATATTCTATCTTAAAAGCAGGTTCGTTGTCAAGCAAGTGTTGTAAGACAACTGTTTTCGCTTTTTGTCCTCTTGGTACTTTAATGCCGGCATGCTTGCGCGCGGAGGTCGCAGCAATAAATTTTGGCTTCATTTCAAATAGTTCGTATATGAGCCAAGAAACTACGCCGTTAAATCTAGTAAGTGTCGACAGAGTTTTTGCCGAGGATTTACCGCCCATAAACATATGAAGAGATTGTTCAATATAAATATGTTCGATAGGAAAGTCAGAGTTACCCCAGTGGTGTTCATTATCTAACTGATATGTTTCGTATATATCTAATAACCTTTCTTTGAAGGCTACTGTCTTATCGAATACATCTTTATATTTTCGAAGATCAATTGAATCATAGTAAACTAACTCACCTTCTGTAACAACAGCGATACCAGTAATACTGGTGCTGATATCAAAACCAATAACCATTTTAAACCTTATAGTTGTGCCAACTAAACTTTTTTCTTTCCGTTAAGTAATTTTCTTTATACATTTGGCTATATGCTTCTTGCTCAAATCTAATTTGAAAATAAGCTTTTTGCTTATCACGATATTTTATTAATCCGACAAACCAATCCCATACATACAATATATAAAAGAATACCACAAAAAGTTCTTTTTGTTGAAGAATATGTATAGTTTCGTGTTGTAACACGTCTTCCGACATCTGATCTCGGGATATTATAAAAGGAAATAAGGTTATAGCAGTAACATCTATGACCCATGAGATTGCGCGAGTGAATCGGGGCGCAATTATTGTAATTGGGATATTCATATATCTAATTTTAATTTAAAGGCAATTTCTTGATCATCTTGCTTTAATATGGGGGATCCCAAAGTAGCGAGACCTATAAGATTTTTACTCTTATCGTAAATTGCAATTTTAGAAATGAATACCTGCCTCTTAAATGGTGCGTTATACTCTGTGTAACTAGAGCTAACAAAGTTTACAAGCTTTAAGTCTGAGCTTTCTTCGTATGTCGTTGTCGATCCAGAGGTAAATATTTTCTGCTGACCGAACTCTAGGAACGAAGGGTTGTTAGAATAATTTACTTCTCCTTTTTTCGCTTTAGCAAACATTGTAAGCACTTGAGTTTCGGTAACCCCTTTGAAGGAGAGTTTATAGGAGCCGTTTCCAAACGAGGCAGCTGTGAGGGCGCGAGTGTTGCCATCGTTGCCACCGGCGCCGAAGAAAATCCATTTAGGGTTTTGCACGGTTGGTGGTGATTCGCCAACTCTCATTGTTTGATTATTGAGGGCCCATGAACCGGTTAATAATATAAGTCCCTCTTCATACAAAACAACTCCGGCTACTTTGTTATCGTGTGTGCTGTGAACTGACGAGGAGAACTGCAATAATTCTCCATTTTGTTTAGTATCTGCAAGGACTGCCACTAACGAGCCAGTATAATACCACTCAAGCCTCACAGTGCCGGGCTTAATCTTAGATCCATAAAAAATTGATGGTATATGGATCATATTTAGTGGTGTGTTACTTTTGTTCCAGTTGCCAGAGGACGATACAGCGTAATGTTCACTGCTAACTCTATGATGATTTAGCGCATTCTTAATTGCCATATAGTTTGCATTATAAGCGCCGAAGCCGGCTGGTGAAGAAGAAGACGGTATCGATACATATTCTCTTGTGATAGAAGCAGAAAGGGGATACTTCGACTTTAATACATCGCCGTACTGGAATTCATTGTTGTAGCTAAGTTGCCCCACTGTCTTAAAACTAGCGCCGGCAGAGTCTTTGGAAATCCACGGGTAGATCCTACCAGTGTCGGGGACTCGGGTATCCACCTCTCCCTCTGCAGGTTCCGCTGTGGGTCCTATGTATCTTCCAGTGCTCACTTCCGGTCTATCAATATTAAGCTCGTATAGACTTATGAAACCATTCTCAGTATTTCTAACTCTAGTATTACGGGTGCCGATTTGGTTAGGTCTTTGGTTATAGTAAACGTTGCTATCATAAATAAGAAAATCACTATGGGGGTAAGCCCTCATAGTGTTTCTCAAAATATCGTTCTTGTCGAACTTTTTGAACGACATACTAGTAATCCAGTCGGACGCGCAGTGTAATATCGTTTGTAGGATCTTTCTTAAGTGGTTCGGACAGTTTTGCAACTGCTACTAATTGATTAGACTCATTATACAAGCCGACCGTAGTAATGTAAGAGACCGGATTGTCGGTAGATTGGTTTTTCACCACTATCTTGCTGGCACTTAAATATGATGGGTTAGCACTATAGTTAAACTTGTTATGTGGTACTCGGCAGAAGAAGATTCTTGAATTAATCTGTGTAGTATTGTTGAACGAAAGGTTTTTTACTCGACGTCTAAGCGCGTCGCAAGACGAACTAATAGTTGAACCAGTAAGCGACTGATCTACGTTTCTGGTTGGGAGTGCAGCTTCTTTATTGAACTCGCCCTGTTGATTGTTGAAAACTGATGCAGTTATGACTGCGACGCCGGCTTGGTAAAAGACTACGCCGTACGGCGTGGGGTGACCGTCGGATCCGTTTAAGACAGCGTAATCTCCGCCGTCGGCATTCATCGTGCCTTCACCACTAACTGATGCACTGCTATCTGAGAGTGTAAGTTGTTTTGCGAATGAGGCAGCGTATGATCCAGTACCCAATACTAAAGAGAATGTTCCTTTCTTGATTTGATCTTTTGTAAGCAACCTTGAAAAAGTTAAAAAGAAAACTTCTTTCATGTATGCGTCGCCGTTAAGCGTTAAGTCGCTCTCAAACTTTCGAATACCATCTCCAGTAGAAGAGGTATACCCCAGCAATACCTGTGCAAATTGATTATACATATTAATCTTTTTAGTATTTTGTACACTGGTAGAACCCGAAAGGGGAGACTTTTCATCATACCCTAATGTAATATCAAAAATATGGTTAGCGGAAGAACTTAAGAATGGGTAATCGTACACACTCTGGAATTGTCCGTGTGTGTAATTCTTGATGTTCCTCTCGCTTCTATATGTACCGTACGTGCCGCTTACGATTGATCCGGTTAAAGGGATTGCTTCGTGTAGCATTGTCTTGGTGTTTGTGATATCGTTTGTTGAATCAATTGATTCGTAATTTCTGACTGCCATTGTATAACTCCTAAATTATGATGCGCGTCTAATGAGTCTGACGGGGATTGAAATCGAGGCACCAGTTGTTGTTGCTTCTAAGTATATCGTTGTATCGATATAATCGTAAGTGAAGCCGTCGCTGCCTGCGGTGCCAAAAGCCTGTTGCGTTGTTTGTGCTATTTTTCCGTACTGTGAATATCGCCGGTCTCTGACTCCCGATCTGGCGTGGTCTAATCCTCCTTGAACGGAGAGGTTCAACATGACTATTGAATTTGAAGGTCCACTGATGGCGCTGTATCTGCTCGCGGTAGTAGTGGCGCTGTGGGGTTCAAAGATGTTTACCGCAGATCCTTTTACCGTGAAATCTCTATAATTTGTTTTATTCCTGGAAGCGACATGTCGTCCGGCGGGTCTGACGTCTCTGGGTGACGGAAACGTTGCCAACGAATTATCGCTAAGATTGTTGCTATAAGCCGGCGCGCCAGCGCGCAAAGCTTGGACATCTCCAATAAAGAGGCTGTTAACTGAGACAACATAAGACTGATCTCTTATTCCCATCGTGTCGATATATTGTCTTTTGGCGCTCATATTTTTGGCAATTTCAGAGGTGTTGAGTCCCAATTCGTAAGCGATTACTCTATGAGCTGGCGAGCCGGCTTGAATCAACTTCTGTGGAAGGTCTTTGAAAGTGTACACTGAGTTCGTGAGTGCTTCCAATGTTTCTGTGTTAACTGCGATATAATAAATCTTATTGTGTGGGGTAGCAAATCCGGTGCCAGTATCTATTGAATTTTGGACCCATTGGGGCATATATAATAGATTTGTATTTCTAAAGCTAAGCAGCCCAAAATTAATATTTGCGCTTATTCGAGTAGTTGCTTCAAAAACGGGAGTCTGCAATAGCTCGAGATCGTAATACGCCGAGCCGCTTGGGTGACCCTTATCAAACGAACCATAGTTAATTTCATCGTCTCCAAGCGCAAACTTGCTAATAGTGATGCCATTCCCGCCGGCCATCAGGCGCCTGCCCTCATCGGTCAGTACTGCGTCGAGAATAATATCTCCTGAGTTATCTAAAAAAGCCATTTATTTGTTTCTCCTGATATAAATAGTTAACATTTTATTTCTATTCCAATTATTGATTCTTATGTTCCAGAAAAACGTATAATTCTAATTCTAGCTATTTGGGAGCGAGCGGATGCTGTTCCCTCAATCATAACGTTTGTATCAACATAATCATATTTGTTTCCATCACCAAAAATATCTTGCGAAGTTTCACCAAATTTAGAATATCTGACGTCCGCGGTACCGTTTGACTTGCTTTTCATTTTCTTATTTACTATAAAATTTAGTGGTAGAAAACAGCCGCGTGGACCGTCGAACACTGATAAGGCAGTTTGATGTGAATCGCTGTCGTCATAAATATTATTCATAACTGATGTACAATAGTATGTATCGTAATTAGCCGCGGGGGCGGTCAAAGTTACGCTTTTAGCTTGTTCCAATGATTGAAAGTTTGATTTTTCGTTTCCGGCGGCGTCCATACGGACCGCGGTAGCGGATAGAGATGTTGATAATAATGATTCAAAAAATCTCGAATCCAAATAAACAAAAAGATATTTGTCGTGTAAATCGAGGTTATGAATGAATCGTTTTTGATTTTTTTCAGTACCCTCTGTTGTCTGGAAGGAAATTCCAGATTCAAAAATTATACAATTTTTCATGCTATTATCTGATTCAAGAAGATATTTGCTGATATCAAACACTGTTGAGATTTTTTTTGTAGTCTCGTCATTAACAGAAAGATATATAATTTTTTGATATTCGTTAACGGCGTTTTTTAGCTTATTGTTTAATTTATATTCCGGGAGCAATAATATGTCTTGTCTATTGTAGTTTATCAACCCGTGTATTATAGCCGCGGTTTCATTTGCGGGCGCCTCTAGCGTTGGCGGTGGATTTTCTAGAAGGTACTCTCCGCCGGCGTTGGTGCCCAATGAATAATCTATTTCATCATCTCCTAAAGAAAATTTACTAATTTGTAGTTTTCCTTGGGACAGATGACGTCTTCCAACGTCTGTTAACGTTGCGTCTAATATGATGCTACCTGCTTTGTTTTGAAATGCCATTTATTTATCCCCACTTAATCGGTGGAATTATCCTCTGTCAGCTTATAACTGACGTTTAGATCTATCTTTTTACCTGTCTTTTTAGAAGTTAACCTAATTTTATATTTTTTATTCCAGAGACTGTCGCTAAGGTCACCAGCCAACTGAACGTTATCAAACTGTTCTACTGACGTTTCATCATAGTTCAGATTCTCTGAACTTAAAAATATCTGAGGCAAGGCTGGTTTTAACATAAATATCTTTTTAAATTGCGTCGAGGGATCTTCATATTGACTCCCTATTCCCAACTCACTTTCAATTATAGTATTAAAATTAGTATATTTGTAGCCCCCATCGTCAATTAATTCAACCTCAACCACTGGAGTCCAAGGTGAAGGCATATTATTTTCATTCAAGAATCGAAAAGCATAGTAAAATTTGTGGCCGGATGTAATTCTTTCTTCATAAAAGCATGTCGGAGAAATATAAGTTCTATTGTCTTCATCGTTGTTTTCGCTGATTATTAAACTCTTGGTTCCTACTAAATTTGAGTCGAAATCTGACATAGACATGGGCTTATGACTTAACCTATACACCTCTAGCACAGATGGTCTAGACACTGTTCCAAGGGTGAGTTTGTCTGTGCTTAACATGTTTTGAGATGCTAAATACCTTGCATAATTAATTCTTTCTAATTCATTCGTTGGTGTCGGATACATATCATTTCGGTTAGAATCTTCTTTAACTGGTGGATTTTGCAACTTAACGTAAAACCCTACGGTTTGACTTTGACTTTTGACCTGATATGGCTGCACGTCTGGTGTGGGTGGGGGGTTGTCGAGCACAGTCAGCGGTGAAGAGTCCACCGGAATTTCAAATATTTTAATAGTTGGCTCAATTTTTAAATTAAAGTCTGCCCAGTTTATATTGGTGTCCTTGGCCAATTCTTGCGCGGATGTCGCGTACCCTTCGGATTCAACCTCATCAAGCAAATTTATTCTTAATGGCTCAAGAAAATGAGGGGAAGAACGTGTTTTCATAGGTGAGGGCGTTGCGAGTCCGGTCGATGGATCATAAAATTCTATGCAAGTATAATCGCCCTCGGTACCGGAGAAGGTCAGATCTGAGGCGGCATACTGTCCATATTCACTGATTCTTCTACTAAGGACCATATCTGCATACTCATATTGATACCCAACGACCATAAAATATGCATAGGTCGTGTATATATAAGTTTCTCCATATTTAACTTGTGTATCGTAGTAACACCATTCTTCCGGATTGATATCCTCTGGCAAGTATCTTCCATACGTGTTATATGGCTGGTTTTGTATTATAAAGTTAAATTCTTCTCCCGTGGTTGCGTTTCTTTTGTTAATTCTAAACGCAACGCACTCTGCTTTTTGGTTAAGTTCTGAGTTTGCCAAATCCATAAACTTACTAATACTAAAATCTGCAACGGTTGACCATGGCATATAGGTTTCCGCGCTGACATCCGCTGGTGGTGCTATCGGATCTATAGAGAGGTGCACTTTTTGAATTCTGTCCAATAACGCGAACGACTTTTGTTTATTAAGTTGACTTAGGCGACCGGTGTAGTCGGTTGCGGCGCGGTTTATGTACTGGTTACCTCCCACAAATCGAGAAGGAGATGTGCTAAGTGGTATAGGCTGATTATTTACTCTTGCTAAAACATTCTTAAAATCAACATATTTAAGGATCTTGTTAGTTACCGTTTTCCGATCATATAACTCACCATTTTCATCAAGGTCGAGATCAGTGGCAGCGTACGTGAAGCTATTTTCACTTGTTTCGTAATCACCTGTGATAAACGCATCTTTTATTGAGTTTAATAACAAGTTATCGAATTCAGTTTCAACGATAAGTTCGTTTAGTGGACCGGATCCGAATGCAGGTAATCCAATTTTATTATAAAACGGATAGTATGCGCCATGGCTCTCTGCATTGATGTAAGCGTTGTGGAATACATCCTGGATTGCATCCGCGTTAAAAAATAGATCTTGTTGCTGAGTTCCGGATGGCTTAGTATTCTCTTCATAATCATAGTAATACTTTCTTATTGCTTGGTAAGCATCGGTATATTTCCAAGTCGCGGTGGCTGGATCGGCTGGCGGGATTTCAGACAGTGTCTTTATCAGAGCTGGAACTTCCAGTTCTTCGGGATCAAAAACAGATGTTGTATCGTGGTTGTAGATTCCGCCTAAAGTAATTTGATCTTTAACGGCAGTAAATGTACTATTCTGATCGAGTACAGAACAGTACAATAAATCATAAATATTTAATAAATCTCCTTCTTTATTCTCTGCGTTAAATTTTTGATAGGAGGGTAGGTGCATACTATATACAGATTTTCTCTCCACTGTCTGGTACGACGGATAATTTTCTGGATCGACTGCTTTTGCGCTTAGTAAATCATAGGGTAAATCAAAAGAAAAGTTATTAACGTTAAAAACTCCTTGAGAGTATATTCCGGGATAGAATACCGTATTGTAAGTTCCTCCAAGAATATATTTTTTCCACTTTTCATCAGAAGTTAAAACGTCAGCTAGCTCTGATAGCTCATCGACTTCATCGGGCACTACGCTGGGACCAACGCCGGCGATTGCGACTGGTATTGTATAATATGGAAATATTGAAGTTTCTGACGAGGTAATTGCCAGCGCCGTGCCGGTGGCTGAGAAGTTAAGCATTGCGTTGTGCGCAGTATCGAGCACATATGTGGGATGGATAGCTAGGGAGAGGTCCGGCATCATCGAGTCGGTCACTGGCTCGATATAGAGTAAAGTACGATCCAGACCGGTCGTGTCAAATGTGGAATTTACAACTTCGTAGTAACCGCCGAGCGATTGTCTCAAGAGATCAGAAGAGCCCGTAATTAGATTAGAATCATATAATTCAATGTTGATAGTCATGATGAGGTTAACTCGGAGAGGTCGTAGCCGAAGCTATCGTCTATTAATACTGCTGTCGTGCCATCGCTTAAGTTGGTGTTGACAGAAGCGGAAAAAGCGCTTTCAATAGTCGGTATTTCTCTCAAATTTATTTGTCTTATTGGCGGTGCTGGAATAGTGGGAAATGTATTTTTAGCCACCAACGAAGTATTGAAGATTTGGAGTGCTAAACTCTCCAGGTGAGCGTTCATCGCTTCTGAAGTTGATAAGGTACTGGAATCAGAACCGAACATCGAGGTAATGAACATGTTCTCGGGCTGGGAGCATCTGACGTCGACAGTGTGGTTACCGTCGTCATCTGTGCTTGCACTAAATATCGGGGCGCTCAGATCTGTATATGCTTCTTCGTGAGTGTGTTCCTCCGCACCCACATAGCCCACCGGGTCACCGCAGGATGGAGGTACGTATCCATCCCATTCAGCGATGATACCCATCGAAGAAGGTTGTATATACAGCTCAAGTCCAGGGCATGCATCGATGTGTACGTCTTGGAAGCCTTCTTTCGAAACCCAGTCGTAATCGTAAGTATATTCAGTGGTCTCCGTAGGGGGATCGCCGAAGCCGACAATGGTGTGAGAGTTATATCCTACTCTGGTGTATGTCTTGATAACAGAATAGGTAGTAGTGTCGCCAGCATAAGAATATAAGTGAGCCGGCCAATCAAAGCTATCTTGATATCCCTGTGTTCTAAAATCACTAATGTTGATAACTGACCCAGAGTAATAAAGATACGTTTTAGAATATGAGGTCGACTCGCCTGCAGCGGTGGCCCCTTCTTCCGGGTTCAGGAAGGTACCGTAAACAACGTGGCGCGACGTCGGTTCGGAGTTTCCTTTCTTGGCGAGTATACCAGCCCGGTCGTGTTGTGGATGCGCTGCCATCTATCTACCCTCGACTAGTTGTTTTAATCTAAAATTATCACTCAGTTGTGTTGTGTTATATATACTTATTTTCGTAACAAGTTCGATAAGCGCTTCATCAACCTTTATTTGATTTTGTGCGCGCGCCGTCGTTTCTTTGATATGATCCGGGGGTGCTTGATCCATTTCATAAAATGGATCGGCTTCATTTGGAAATGCAGAGTGACCATAATCTTTTTTTTGCATTTCGTTTTTTTTGTCGGCATTATTCTGAGGAATTCTCTTAGATGAAAGAAAAGTTTTTACCGGTTCGGTCGGATCTACTATTTCGGCTGTAACGGAAATGGACCCTAAACACAAAATTGCAATATCAGAATATGTTTGTTCCTGAAGACTATCTGCCGGCATATAATTATTTTTTGCCAGAAGTGTGATCATCGTGTTTAAAGCTACGCCAGAACTTCTGGCATTCGTCGGTAATCCATTAATAATCCTTTGTCTTGGTACGCCGGCGCGACCGGTCGCTATTGACGAGCCGTTGAATTTTGAAGCTGTTATTTGATATGGCATTTTATTTCTCCTCTTACTAAATATGAACTATTTTTAATTTCTTTCTATAACCATGAAAAGTTTCTGAATTGAGTGGTTGCTGCGCTGCCGAGCATACTCATGTTCAGTTGGAAACCTGTAATTTGCGTCAAAGCGGGGCTAGCCGAAGCCATATAGCTGTTGTGTGTAACAGAATTCGTGTAGTTACCACTGGCGAAGACGCCGGCGAGTTCGGGGCTCATAACGCCTTGAAGATCTGCCACATCTAAATTGGACAATTGGTTGAACACATCATTCATTAAAGAGGAAACTGAAGTAAAATTCTCTACTACATATAAGGTATTCAGCGCGGCTGCATTGCCAGAGACGCCATATGGGTTCATATAATTATCCGCGAGCCCGTTTAGGAAGTCATTTGCCTGTGGGAATGTACTTCCGACCGAAAAAGCAAGGTTTTGTAGAATATCGAGATTATCGATGAGGAAGCCCATGCCGGTATCGAAACCCAATCTATTTTCCAGTTCAACGAATGCATCCATTGCTGCGTCGATAAGCCAGCCCTCGATCTGTAGAGAAAGCTCGTAATCGTCGATAAGACCCTCAACGATCGTATTTAGTCCATCAGTTACATCCATATCGCGTACTAAATCTTCATCCGGCGGTTGAGCGAGTGTGTACGTCGATTGATAAACATCCAGCTCTATGGGATATAGCGGGTAGTTATCATATCCTTTGGCGGGTATATGAAAACCCTCAGTGCCGGTGGCTGAGCTTGGGGTGATTCCAATGCTCTCGAGAGCCTCGGTAAAGTAATCGCTCACTTCATCATAGTCCTGACTGTAGTATGGGAAGTGCCCGTACGCGTGTCCGACGGGCTCCACTTCTTCACCGAATTCGTCGATGACATTCTGAATAAAGGTTCTGAGGAGTTGAATCCTGTCCCAAAGTGTCTGGATTCCTGTGAGCGTGCCGGTGGCGGGCGAAACATTATGCATTACTTTCTTGATCTCTTCGACTGTTGATAATGTATCTCCACCATGCGTACTAAAAAATATGTCTTCAAAGATTATTAGTTCCACAACCGCTTTAAAGTATGGAGCGCTAGCAGTATCAGGCCAATTTGAAGATACCGCGTCAATAAAATATTGATTAAAAAATCCGGTGCCTTCGTTAAATGAGCACGTATCTTCGGCGGCAATTTTGTATTCCTCATATTTGTCTGCTGTCGCTTGAAGCTGGGTTAATAGATCTACCACTACCTGATGAGTAGTGTCCTTGACCAATATTGATGATCTAAAGGCACCGCCGTCATTTAATTCCTGGATTTCATGTAATAAATCTGCCTGGAAGTCTAAACTGACAGACGCTTCATAAGCGTCATAAGCGTCACATTTTTGAAATTCGAAAGTCGCCATTCTGTAGTTTAAAGGCAGTTCTTCATAGAATGTTTTATCAACATTAAAAGGATTTACATTATCTTGTATTGTAATCGGGCTAAACCCCCTTAGTGCAATAAATGACCATTCTATTGAGTTGGTCATACCGTCGGCGCCGCCGTATTCATTGCTTAACTTTATTTCCATACTTGCATCACCACCAACGACAGAGGCTCTGTCGTCGCTCTTGTCAGCGTAATATTTTATATCGTTACCGGTAGTCACTCCCGAGTCCGCTATGACTAAGTTGTTTTCGACGAAAATGTCAAACTTGTCTCGGTTCACGGCTGCTTCGGTGGTACCCTGGGTACCTTCATCAGTGAACGAAAATGTAACATTTTGGGGCGCGCCTGCTTGGGCCAGGTAGGGCACGTCGATATCCAGGAGCATATGCCCAGTTGGATAAGCGTAGCTGCCGTCAGAGTCGATATCAGCCCAATAACTTGCTAGATAGCATCTTTTCATTTCAAACAATTTATTGAACACTGTCGACCCAAAATATTTTTCAAACAATGGGATGTTCAAATATTTAGAGGCATAGCAGGTTGTTTTAAGCGCTCTTTCATAATTAAAAAATATGAAACCATGGTCAATAAAATTATAATTCCACTGACCCCCAGAACGAGTGTAGGCTTGACTTTCGGTGGATGATTCACTGGTAGTAAATTCTCCACCTGTAGAGGTTGTAGTGGTAGTTATTATGTCTTCTTCCGAGGGGTCATGACCTGTGACTTCCGTATATCTGCTCCATAGTGCTTTCTCCAAACTAAACATCTCAAAATATGCTTGCTCGTACTCCGGACCGATATGGCTTCCGGGTGTTGCGGATCCGTATATAGTGCTTCTCCAGTCTTTGACTACTGGATTCACTATTAATGCTTTAGTTACTTTTGTTCCTCTTTTCAGGGTTCTGTTCGTGTTGTATAGAACTTCAGTAAAACTGTTATAGAATAGTCCCATGGCGGTTACTGTACTTTTGTCGGGAAACGATCTTCTATATTTGTTTATCATTGGCAGTATATCGACCGGGGTTTCCGCGGCTTGAGCTAATAAATATTGAAAAGATAACTGAGTGTCAGTTGGTAATGTGGCTGACGCCATATTAGCCATCATCTTAGAGATTATGTTGGCGGGTACCACTGCCGCAGTGTCATAATATGCTCCGTCTATCGATTTCATTGCTTGTGGGTGTATTTTGCCGGCGTCATCTTTATAGACTACCGTAGGTTCGTGTGAGACATCATCTTCTTTGATGACCAATACATGATTAATCGCAGAAATACTATTTTCCCAATATTTTAACTCAGAGCTTTCAGATATCACAGCTTGATAGATCTCGGTGATGATATCATTGTCGTTCCGGGCGGTCGAGAAGCCGGTGGCGTTCAACCATGGGTCAGAGAAAGCTACAAATCCCATGTTTTTGATCCCAAGACCTGTTTCGCGACCATATATATATGGAGACATCTGTGAATCCCTGAATTTTGCCTGCGTGCAATATCTTACTATTGCTGATCCGTCCTCTTTTTCTAAAATTTCTGTTGGTTCCTCAAAATTAAACTCGTCGAACATGGGCTGATGCCTCAGTAATATCTTTGTGCGCGCTCTTACTATTTGCATTTCTGGAATAATTCCTTCTTCATACACCACCGTGGACTTCCTGTATCTGACATGTCCGAACAACTTATTAATCAGATCATAATCATTATTTAGTGTTGCTTGATTGATTAATCCGACCAAATTTGATTTGAGTTGCGGGTGCGCCGCAATATCCACGAAGTCGGTAAGGCCGGTCTGTTCTTGAGTTAGGGCGTCGATGTCGGACCAATTCGCTGGCGTTGCTTCGCCGGCTGCGTTTGCTGGTAAATAATAGTCACCGAATAAGCTGGGTTCAGTATCTTTGAGATAGTTTATTAACTCCGTGAGATCGGCGCTGTCCGGGTCAAACACGAAATTAGTTACTATTTCTGTAGTATTCGAACCGTAAAAATGTTTAATCGGTGAAACATTGTTTTTTGTAACATTTGTCCATGCATTGGTTTTGTACTCTTGGTAACCATCTGCGTAAATGTCCGGGCGAATACCGCAAGAATTTATGTTCGAATTTCTATCAAACAAAGCCATCAAATTTATACTTATGCCGGCATATGCTCCCTGAACAAACTTTACCCCTCCGTCATCTTGATAGTCTTGGGAAGGGATGGGTAGATAGACAGATAGTTTTACATCGAATTCGTCATCGTAAATCTCCACGCTATCAATATAAGGCGTGGGGAGAGGTGTCATGATTGACTGCTCTCCCTCGATTAATGTGTTTATAAATTCTTTTATGGACATATTTCTGGCTCCGTTACTGGTCCATACAGATCCATGTAAACATTTGTTTGTTCAATTACTTCCGAGCAGTCAAAGTCTAAATCTATGTAATAAGTCTGATTATTGAATACCGAAGCGCTCTTGCACGCAATTTCGGGGTCAATTTGGTAATCTTTGAGTACATCGAAATAATATCCGACGCTAGAAGTGGTGTAGTTTAAATCAATATTTCTTACATCATCGTCAATTGGATCAAACGCACTCAAAGATTCTTCAGTCATTCTAGAACCCATAATTTTCTGATGGTCTTCTTTGAAATATTTTCTTTTAAATGCATCTTTCTTATTGACCGTTTGGTCACCCGTGATTGCTCCATCATTTTCAATTTCAAAAATTTCAATATCAAAATTTTCGGTAAGCATATCTGTGTTTAACTCTTCAACATAAATCAACAAGTCATCGCTAATCAGCTCGATCAGTTTATTATCGCTAAACGGCTTTGTGCGTGCAATTGCTTTCCTAAGATGTTCTTCTCTTAATTCAATACCAAGGTCCATGTCAGTTATTCTTTTTTCATAATTCAAATCGATATTGACTTGTGGTATTTTTATGTCATTTTTGCTATCAGATAAGTCTGAGCTGGTTATTATTCCGTTCAAGGTTACCACTTTCCATGCAGGAGCAATTTGCTGTTCTCCATCTAAATGAGCATCCCCGATCATTGAAGTGTACCGATAGGAATCTTTTTTGGAAGTTATTTGTATAGGATTGACGTCTACCTCAAAATAATTTACGCCGGATCCATCTTGAGTAATTGCAGGATTAGTATTCGTTAAAACATCTTCTACGTTTTCAAATAGCACCAAACCTTCTAAGTACTGGGTGTCCTTCTTAATTCTCTGACCTATCTCGTTTTGTGTTTCGGTTATACCAGCATAATTACCATCATAAATAATATTATCGTCAAAGAATGCGTAATACTCCGGCTGCAATGTTCCCATAGAAATAAGGTACTTTCCATATGGAGTTAATTGTATATCAAAAACTTGTTCTTTTTTGTTTATAAATTTAGCCATTAATAACGACCTGTATCAGTGCGACTTGGAGCGGCGGCTGGGGCTGCGGCTGGAGCGGCGGATGTGGCGCCGGCTGCAGCGGCGGGGGCGCCTGTAGCGGCTGAAGCGCGGGCTGCTGAGTATTGTCCCGGGAGTTTTGTGACTAAGTCTGATTGCTGCAATTCGCCGAATGATAGACCTCCCATATTTAACTCCAGATCAGATGAAATCGAACCTTGATACATTACTGTTGTGTTTTTGCCGGGTGTTTCTGGTCTATTATTAAATAGAACCTCGGTATTTAAGTTGACACATTCAACTATTGAACAAAAGTCGTAAGGCCAGTTGAACTGCAGCGGGCTATCATCGTCTCTGTCTTGCAAGGTATGGCTGCCGGCTTGAGGGCTGACATAGTCATAATAGTCTGCTTGGGAGCGTTGTTTGACTTTGAAAACCATCCATCGGATATTATCATTATCAAGTATATCAGAGGCATCAAGAGGTCCGCCGAGTCCTAATTTATGTTGAGCGACCGCAGACTTGAAAAACCCTTTTTCGTGGTTTCTCGGCATTAAGTTCTGCCACATATATGATAAGTCATCTTTATCGAAAGTATAACTAAATTCAAAGAAATACATGGTAACTGGCGATATCTTATCTGGATAATTAATAAAATCAAACTGTGGAGGTAAGATATATTTTTCCATATTTTTTATTTGTTCGCTTACAGCGGCGGCTGTTTCTGGGCTGGTCAACTCACGAGGTGAAGGTAGTCTAAACATATGCTTGCCATCAAAGTTGCTAAACGTTTTAGAATCTTTTAAGTTTTCGCTCGTAGACTCAATAGCGTAGGGAATGACTACGATAGCTTCACTAATTGTAAGAGACTCTTTTAATTCTCCAATTCTAGAGTTTGTCTTGGTCTTCTTGAAGCCGCACAGGTCCCGAAGAGAGCCAACTTGTCCTTCTTTCGCCAAATTGCCGAGGAAATCTGCGGTACCACCGTTGTAGATACTGCCAGATAGCCTTACCTGATAATGGTTTCTAAGCCAGTTCTTAGGCATGTCATCGATTTCGACAAACACTCCTGTTTTCTTATCGCGCGGTACTTCGCCGAATTGATGCCACATTCCGTTAGGGGCGGAAGCGCTTCCAAATGTTGGCAACGTTTTGGTAGACATCCGATAATTCAACAGAGGCTGTCCTTTTTGGCGGTTAATAGAAGCCGAGACCGGCTGATCCTGGAACTTATCATTAAAGTTAAGCATCGGTGTTTCAAATTTTGTGCTAATGACCCATCTTTTTCCTATAACTTCGTTAGTTCGTTCTGCCGGGGTACTTGTGCCGGCAACTGCCGGGGTCGTGGTTTCTTTAAATACTCTTTGTATTCCGAATAAATTCATGCTCGCACTAAGCTGCATAGCATTACCATTAATGCTGGATCCGGCATATGGGGCAGTACTTTGTATCGTTCCTTGTCCTTTATACTTTGGGTCGTGGATGAGAGTTGTATATTCTTGATTGATGATATATCCATAGAAAGGCTTGAATGAGGTTCCGTTACCAATTGAACCGGAGCCTCCAACCTGTGAACTGAGTCCGTTGGTAGAGTATGTGATTCCGTAGCCTTTTAATTTCGGACCAGGATCTACTCTCCAATAGTTAACCCTCGTCTCAGCCAAAATCCTTTCAAGATCGTAAGCCACGCCATCTCTAGGTCGGAATACCAAATCTGCCCAAGCTTCACCATGATAGTACGGAGGTGTGAAGGACCAGTTATATCCTTTAACAGAATCCATGATTTGATATGTATCTCCAGATCCAGATCTGTGTGCACTGCCTGTGTATGCTGAAATAGGTGTAATACCCTTGGATAGCGCACCGTTATAATAACCGTGACTAGACGTTACATTTCCGGCATGCCCGGCGACCGGAGGACCAAAGGCTGTGGTTCGGCTGTACATGGTAAACGTCTCATCAAAGTTGGGAGCATACATTGGATCTTGGGGCAATTCAAAATAAGAGCCTTGATCATACATGATTGCAGCGGTATCATTGTCTCCGGTGGCTAGCCTGGGCAGCAGTGCTGTTCCGCCGCCTTGGGTATATGATTCGGGCATGAAAGAGCCACTCTCAAAACTATAATCTCTTGAGCCGGTCACAGAACGACGCATCTTTATTCTGGCCATGTAAACAGAG